>Ga0209986_10000173_pt1 | contig 58425 bp, 45 predicted proteins | sample BlataG_FD_183168 | JGI IMG/M metagenome (GOLD analysis project Ga0209986, IMG submission 183168) | Deep subsurface microbial communities from Black Sea to uncover new lineages of life (NeLLi) - Black_00105 metaG (SPAdes) (version 2) | ecosystem: Environmental > Aquatic > Marine > Oceanic >... | reverse complement strand
CTCAATCCGGTTAAAATCAAGGCGGGCGCTCTCGCTGCGCACGGATGGCGCGCTAGAGTGGCCCGTTTTGTTTTTCAACTCCCACCGGATTTGTTGATTCATGTCGCAAGGATTGACACTACGTCCAGCTATCCTGGCGGCGAAGGCCTCGCTTCAGGCAGGTCAGCAGAAACTGCAAGTTCAGCATGCCCAGAAATCTCCAGGGATTCAGGTATGTGCGAAATTGACCGACCTGGCTGACACGGTAGTCACACAACTTTTTTCCCAGGCACTCAAAGATTTGATTGAGGTTGATCGCACGGCCTTTGGCGATCTCGAGAATCAAGTTGCCTTGGTTGCACACGGTGGATACGGTCGTCGGGAGCTAGCGCCCTTCAGCGATATTGATCTGATGATCCTGCATCGCACTGCGGTGTCGGACCGGATCTCGGTTCTTGCCGAACGCCTCCTTCGAGATTTGAGCGACACGGGTCTGATTTTGGGCCACAGCGTGCGCACCACGCGACAAGCCCTCGCACTGTCTCTCGAAGATCCGCTCATCCTGACGTCACTGATCGAATCGAGGCATGTGTGCGGATCTGCAGAACTGACGGAGCGACTTTTGGGAAGGCTGCGAAAAATGAGCCATCGCCATGCCCGCTCGCTACTGCCCGCAATCGACGATGCCCGTCGTGAGGAACGGCGGCAATACGGCGAGACAGTTTATTTACTCGAGCCGAATATCAAGCGGTCGCGTGGTGGCTTGCGCGATATCCAATTACTCCGCTGGATCGGTTTCTGTCTGTATGGAACGAGTGATCCGAATGGTCTGGCACTGAAGGGGGATCTCGAAAAAAACGAACAGGCGGTTCTTCGCAACGCATTGGAATTTCTCTTACGAACCCGTAATGAAGTTCATTTTCATGCGGGCAAATCAAAAGATCAAATGGACCGGGCCGAACAAGTACGACTGGCAGAAGTGTTTGGCTATCAGGGCAGCGAGGGCATGCTACCGGTGGAACAATTTATGCAGGAGTACTTTCGTCACACGGTGGCAGTCCGCTATATTTCGACCCGTTTTTTTGCCAACGCTTATAGCCGCTCTCGCTTAGCGAATTGGTTGTCGTCGTTATTCAGTCACCGGGTTGCCGAAGATTTTCGTGTGGGTCCTTATCGTATTTCAGCGACACCCAACGGGATGAAGAGAATCGGTTCAGACCTGAGCGAAGTTCTGCGACTTGCGGAACTTTCGGCGCTCTACGATAAACGTATTTCGCACGAAACATGGGAAGCAGTTCGTCAGGCCGCCGCCTCATGCGACGAAGTATCGAAGGAAACCATCACGCGCTTTCTTTCCTTACTCGCAAGACCGCAACAGCTACCACGCATTTTATCGCGTCTTCATGAAATGGGAGTCTTGGAGAAATTTATTCCCGCCTTTGCCCGCGTGCGCGGGATGTTGCAATTCAATGAGTACCACAAATATACGATCGATGAACATTGTTTACTTGCGGTCCGTAGAGCTATTGAATTTGCACAGCACCCGGGACCCCTTGGAGAGGTTTATCTCGCGATCAAGCAAAAAGAAATTCTGCACCTTGCGCTGCTGGTACACGATCTTGGCAAAGGATATGTCGAGGACCACAGTGACGTGGGCAAGCGAATTGCAGGCGATACGGCCCGCTACCTGGGGCTTTCACAGCATCAGACTGAGATGCTGGAGTTTCTGGTCCACAAGCATCTTTTAATGTCTCGAGCCGCGCTTTGGCATGACATTAACGATCCGGCTGTGATGCAGAGTTTCGTGGTGGAGGTCGGTTCTCCCGAGGTGCTACGGATGCTTTACGTGCTGACAGCGGCCGATATGGCAGCCGTAGGCCCTGATGTGCTTAACGATTGGAAAATTGAATTATTGACCCAGTTTTATAATCGAGCGATGAAATATCTTACGGGTGGCGATACGTTGGTCAGTGATGAAGGCTGGGCAAAAAAGCGACGGGAAAAGATTGCCGGCCTCTTTGGCGATTCCACGGAAGCGACTACCAAACTGATCGATTCTCTTCCGGTCACTTATCTGCGTGGGACCCCACCTGAGCAGGTCGTTGAGGCGCTACGGCGGGTGCAAACGTTAGGAAAGAATGACGTCGATGCCTGGGGCCAGCATTACCCGGACCGCGGCGTGATCGAATTTACCGTTGCCGCTCATTTATCACTTATACCGGGTACTTTTTATCGGCTAGCGGGCGCACTTGCGAGCGAAGGTGTTGAGGTACTTTCGGCCCAGATCAACACCTTGAGCAGTGGTTGGGCACTGGATCGTTTTCATGGAATCGATAACCAATACGATGGTCTGCCTCCGGAAGAGCGTATTGAAAAGGTGTGCGGCCGATTGGTGTGTGCCCTTAAGGACCCGCATGCCGATGTACCACGATTTCGTCGCATCTGGAATAAGCAGGACGTCGACAAAGCAACGCTTTCGGGGCTCCCGACGCGTGTCTTGTTTGATAATGTGACCAGCGAGCGGGCAACCATTTTGCAGGTCTTTGCTCCGGATCGCCTTGGCTTACTCTATACCGCGGCAAAAAAGATTCACGATCTCAAACTGGGGATTGTGGCGGCAAAAATTGGTACCTACTTGGATCAGGTCGTCGATGTGTTTTATGTGACTGATGATCGAGGAGCAAAAATCCTGGATGAATTACGCCTGCAAAGTGCCTGCGATACTCTACTAGAAACACTAGAACAATTTGAAGCAGAATCTCTCGCGGGCCCTTGATCACTGCTTGGTCCGTTTCCGCCTTCTATAAAATGTCCGCTCGTTGGTTTCCGTTGAAGGCCAACCTAATTAGGGCAGCAGTTCAAGTATATTTTCTGGTGGTCGCCCGATACGTGCGCGGTTACCGCAGACAACAATCGGCCGCTCTAGCGTGCGCGGGTACTTCGCCATGCTTTGAAGATATTGTTGCGCATTAAGATTTCCCGCTAATTTCAGCTCGGCAAACTCTTTTGCGCGAACCATCTCTTCGGGTGATATCCCAAGTTTTTTGGATAGCTCTCGCAGAACCGCCATAGAGGGCGGATTTTTTAGGTACTCAATCACTTTCGGTTCGATGCCGTGGGAGCGAAGTAATGCAAGGGTCTGTCGACTCTTGGTACACCGTGGATTGTGATAAATCGTAAATCGGGACATCTGTCAGTCGGAGTTGCTTAGGCGTTTAGGGCGACTCGTGGATCGTCTGCAATATTCACCCAGACATGCACGTGCGGTGATCCGCGGAAGTACCAGACAAAAGCCGGCCCTTCCAAACGCCAGTTGTCCCAGACACCATCTTCGCCGATATCTGCATCGCGATAGAACGCGAGGTGACACGCATCGAGGCCACCCTGGGCTTTGAGACAGGCCCGCACTTCTTCCTGGTCGACTTGGCGATACGGTTCAATCAGCTTGGCTAATACTTTTTGCATCTCTTCTTGTTGATCATCCGAGAGTTCGCCGACCGGGAGACCCGGTCGCTCTTCTTTCTGCCCTCCAAAGCCGACAGCGGATTCTTCCGGGGAGTGGGGAAGCAGCGCCTGCTGTTGCTGACGACCGGAAAGCATCGCGGCAACACGGTTTGCGGCCTCTGCTTGGGGCCAGAAAACATTTCCCGGATGGTCTGCTTCCTCGTCGAATCCATTGGCAGCATGCCCATAAAAAATAGGACCACCAAAAGCAACATGGGGGGCAGAATTTCCATCGCAACGAAGCGTCATATGACGACCCGTCAGCACAAACTCAAATTGATCGGAACTCGGGTCGCCAAAGATGGCGATCGATTGGTCGTGACCAAACCCGCCTGAGTCATCTGTCATCTGTTGATCAATGCGTGCATGCCAATCAGGCTGGATGATGCCCTCGAAAATTTCCCGAATGCTTGCCCGCTGTTCGGGGGTATAAAAATCGCTTTTGATTTCAGGTCGCGTGATATTCCAGTTGTTGGCAATAAACGTTCGCAATAGCCCTCGCTGGGGATCTTGATGATTCCAGTCGAAACAAATATTCTTTTTCTGCTCCGCCGTCAGAGAATTGAAAAGTCTTCCGACAGTCGATTCCGGGTCGGCCTTTACGATTTTCCCATCTTCTGCCCAGAGGGTGGAAGGCAGTGCTGTTGCTGCCAGTGCCGTGCCGGCAGTGGATTGGAGAAATCCGCGACGGGAAAGCCCGCGGTGGTGAAAAAGACCGGCCATGATAGCTCCTTGAAAGTCGGAAAAAGTGCTGGAGACACCCTCTCATTAAAACGGAATTTGCCAATCTGTGCAAACACCACATGCAGGCTCAAATTTACGGTTGTTGACACTGCGGGCAATAGAATGTTGCTCGCTGACTCTGAACGATCCGCTTGACCTGTCCAGTGCGACACCGTCGACACATTTTTCCTTCTCGCCCATAAACCTGGTGGTGATTTTGAAACCGCCCTTTTTTATTTAAAGCGTTCCTGTAGGTCCCATCACCGAGAGTCGATCCCTCATAACGAATCGCCTGCCGGAGTATTTGGCGCGTTGCCCGCGAAACTTTTTGCCAGTCTCCGTCTGTTAGTTGGTAGCATTTTCGTTCTGGATGAATTCCGGCCGAGAGTAAAATCTCTGCTGCATAGAGATTACCAATTCCGGCAATCGCCTTTTGGTCGAGCAGGGCAACTTTAATGGCCCGCAGACTTTTGCCTAGTTGTTGGCGAAATAATAAGGGCGTGATTTGTAAGGCATCGGGTCCAAGTTTACCGCCATCGCATAAACGCGCATACGCTGACTCAGTCAGTAATTGTACTGTTCCTAGACCGCGCCGATCCCAGAAGAGCAACTTTTGCATATCACGCCCACCGCCTGCGGGCGTTAGTTCGATGCAGAGTCGTAGATGTTCGCTGTCGGGTGGATCTGCCAACAACAGTAAGCCAGTCATTCGTGGCTCAAAAACCAAAAAGGTGTCTCGATCGGTGCGCAGCACGGGCCGTTTTCCTACACGTTCAATGGCTTCGATTTGTGCCCCGCAGAGTTTTTTTTTCAGGGTGCCAATTGTCGGCCGGATTTGAATCGGCTTGAGGCGACAGCGGGACCGGTAGAGCGTCTTGATCGTTGCTCCACGACAAGGTGCGATTCCTCGGCACATCGTTTCGACTTCAGGAAGTTCGGGCAAAACGAGATTCTCAGGCAAGAAAGATCTGAATCGGTCAGTTTACGCGGCCGCCGGTTTTGGCAATAAGCTCGCCGAATGGCCAACGGCATCCAAGAGATAGGTTACCGTTTGATCCGTTGCGCCGCGACTGGAGGTGACCAATGTCGCCGCCCGTTTTCCGACGGCTTCTCGATAATGTGAATCTGTCAGGCAGCGCCTGACAAAATCCGTCAGTTCTTTTTCGTTTTCGATAACCGTTGCGGCATCGGCCGCTTTGAGAGCCGTGACAATATCACGGAAATTGTGGGTATGGGGACCAAAGCAGACCGCAACACCGTATGCAGCCGGTTCAATCATGTTCTGTCCACCCCGCGAACCCAAACTTCCACCCACAAATCCGATATCCGCACGACCCCACCAAGCGCTCAGTTCTCCCACAGTATCGACAAGCAGAATCCGCTTTTCACTCTGTGGAGTCTCGGCGTCCTGCAGCACACTCCGTCGCTGCCAGAGAAGTTGCTTCGCATCCAGCAATCTTGCCACTTCCTCGAACCGCTCTGGGTGCCGGGGGACGAGGACCAGCTTGAGGTGTGGGACCTCATTTTGGAGGGTGCAAAACGTGTTGATTGCCAGCGACTCCTCGGGATGCTGCGTGCTGCCGGCAAGAAAAATAATCTCGTGTGGTTGGTGCCCTGCCAGCCTTGCGAGGCTCGTTGTCGCAGGATTTTTGCGATCACTCTCTGCACCATCAAATTTAATCGACCCTGTTACTTTGACCTGCTCAGTGGCAGCCCCGAGATCAAGAAATCGCTCGGCGTATTCTGTATTTTGCACTGCAATCATATCGAGACTCCGCAGCATTTTTCCCACGAGAGGTTGTAGACGCCGGTATCCACGAAAACTTTTTTCTCCCAATCGTCCATTGATGACAGCGGTGGCAATCCCTAAACGATGTGTGGTCAAAATAAGATTCGGCCACAGTTCTAATTCACTCAACACCAAAAGGTCAGGGCGGATGCGGCGAATGGCATTGCGGACCGCCCAGGTAAAATCAAGTGGACAATAAAATACGAAGTGTTGAGGATATTTTTTTCCTGCCAGAGCCCGTCCAGTTTGCGTGGTCGTCGAGATAACACACTCGACCGTGGGATCCCGCTGGGCGATCTCCTCGAGTAACGGCGCAAGGAGCTGGACTTCGCCTACGCTGACCGCATGCAACCAAATACAGGGATTACTGGTCTGACGATGGGGGCAATGGCCAAGAAACTTTTCGGCCCAGCCGTTGCGGTATTTTTTTTTTCGTATCGCCCCATAGAGGAGGTAAGGCGAGAGCAATACGAGCAGTAGCACATAGCAGAGGTTGAGCCCATATCCCCACATGCTGTCATCCTTGATTCTATAATCTTCAGGCGGAGAAAATGTTTCTGAAGGTTATCGTCTTACTGTTACAAATTCTCACCGCGAGTTCACAGGTTGCTGCGCTCCACTGCTACTTCGCATACAGCAGTTCTTGTATTTTTTTCCACTCCCACAGGGGCAGGGCGCATTTCGGCCAATCCGTTCCTTGCGATTGCGAATCGGTTCGATTTTTTCACCGTCTCCAATTTCATTTCCATCGCCGCCTTGGTCTTCCTCAGCCAGCGAAGCGGCAGATTTGGCTTCATCATGGGTCGCGGCAGTTTCGACCCAGGTGGCACTGACAAACTCGTCATCCAACTGTTCCATCCGGAAGATCAAATCCGTAACACGTTCCTGAATCGATTCCCACATGGCATCAAAGGTACGCATGCCTTCACGCTTGTATTCCACCTTGGGATCGACTTGGGCGTAGCCACGCAGGCCAACGCTGCTGCGCAGATGGTCCATAGCGAGAAGATGATCCTTCCAGGCTGAATCGAGAATCTGCAGAGTGAGCGATCGCTCCATGCGACGAATTTCCGGACAGAAGCGGTTTTGCCAAGCAGACTGCACCTGATTTTCAAACCCGATCGCCTCCCATTTTGTAAGTTCTTTCGTATCCCATTCGGCATACAATTTTTCTTTTCCCCAAGAAGCTAATGCCTCAATGCTCGCTTCGTCTCCTGTCGAGGCCGCCTCGAGATGCGTTTGCATCTCTTCGGCCAACTGCTGACCATAGTCGTAGTGTTCTTTGCTTTGTGTGAGTAGGAGCGCTCGAATTTCGTCTCGCTGCTTCGAGCGTAAATCTTCCAGATCGAGGTCGACCCCAAATCGATCGCGTGCCCAGACAATTAGCTGTTCCCGATCGTATCTCCGGTTTCCACTAGCATCCCGCGTGGTGAAGTGGAGTAACCCGCCCATCACGGGAAACTCCATTTCTTTTTGCGCGTAAGTTTGCGTTGCTAAATTCAAGATTCGATCTTGAAAATCGTGAGGCTCCAGATCCTTAAATTCATCGGACGAAAGTTCGATTCCAAATTTGTATTGCACCCAATTGATTGCTGTCTTGAAGCCATATTCTTTATCAAGATAAGCCGCTCCTTCTTGAAGATCTATTGTTTCGACCGCTGTTCGGGCTTTCTCGATGAGGAATGCGTCGACCTGATCACGACCAATCTTCTTTAAATCTCGATCTCTTAGGGACAGTTGCCACCTTGCGTTTGCAATTTTTGCCAGTGCCGACCAATTCCATTCACTTGGATCTTCCTGCTTGGGAATATTTTCTTCGATTGCATCCAGAACCTGTGCTTCAGATGCTCGATCGGCTTGATCTTTCGCATAGGCTTCGGCCGACTTGAAATCCAACTCGCGGAAGTCTCGGTGATCGAGTTCCAAACCTAATCGCCCACTGGCCCAAGCAGCAAAGGACTCTGTGCCGAAGTCTCTCGCTAAGAATTCTCCAAGATGTTTATCAATTTCTGCTACAAGCATTTCCAGAATGAGCGTTTTACAATTCGCACCATCCAAAATATTCTGCCGGTACTTATAGACCCGCTTCCGTTGCTCGTCCATAACCTCGTCGTATTCCAACAGATTTTTCCGGATTTCAAAGTTACGTTCTTCAACCTTTTTTTGCGCTCCCTCAATCCGACGCGAAACCATCTTGCTTTCGATGGCCTCTCCTTCTTGCATACCGAGGCGGGTGAGCCATGTGCGGACCCATTCGCCAGCAAAAATACGCATCAGGTCATCTTCAAGTGAGAGATAAAATCGACTACTGCCGGGATCCCCCTGACGACCGCTGCGACCACGAAGCTGTAGATCGATGCGACGGGCTTCATGTCTTTCTGTGCCGATAATGTGCAACCCGCCTAAGGCGCGAATGTATTCGCCTTGGGCCTCCATGTTTTCTTCTTGACGAATCGAATCGACCAACGCCTCCCATTCCTCGTTCGGTACGTCGAGTCGCGTTTCGTATTTGTGCTGGAGTTGTGCCCAGGCCATTGTCTCAGGATTCCCCCCCAAGACGATATCTGTACCGCGACCGGCCATGTTGGTCGCAATGGTAACTGCTGCCATGCGACCTGCCTGGGCCACGATGTCTGCTTCACGCTTATGCTGCTTTGCGTTGAGCACCTCATGCTTTACGCCCCGCTTACTAAGCAAGGAACCGAGATGCTCGCTTTTTTCAATCGAAACGGTGCCGACCAGAATTGGCCGCCCTTTTTTTTGTAGGAATCTGATTTGTTCTCGCGGAATGGACTCACTTGTTTTGGAGCCCTTTTTCTGAAAATCAACTTGCTGCTCGGTTTCGCTCGTAATCTCACCAATCCATTCCGTCCCATCGCGAGTCACCAAGGTATCCCAGCGGTGGATTTGTTCGATTTCATCCGCCATGGCCGCATATTTTTCTTGCTCGGTTCGATAAATGGTATCGGGATGTTCGATTCGTTGCAGCGGACGGTTTGTCGGTATCGCGACGACATCAAGCTCATAGATTTTCCAAAATTCGCCCGCCTCGGTCATCGCAGTCCCAGTCATGCCACTGAGCCTGTCGTAGAGCTTAAAAAAGTTCTGTAGCGTGATCGTTGCCAGCGTCTGCGTCTCTTCCTTGATTCGCACTCCTTCTCTAGCTTCAACAGCTTGATGGAGGCCATCGCTCCATTGCCGTCCTTCCATGAGACGTCCAGTAAACTCATCGACGATAATCACAGCACCTTCTTTGACCACATAGTTAACATCGCGTTTATAGAGGTAATGTGCCTTGAGCGCATTGTCGATCAGATGCGGCCACTCCATGTTTCCGGCGGTATAGAAACTTTCAACGCCCGCTAGTTTTTCCGCTTCACGCACCCCGGCATCGGTGAGATGCGCCGAGTGGTCCTTTTCGCTAACGGTAAAGTGCGTTTCTTTTTTGAGCTGCCTGGCGATGCGATCCGCTTCTGCATAGCGGCGAATATCAGAATATGCTTGCCCTGAAATAATGAGTGGTGTACGCGCTTCATCGATTAAAATATTATCGACTTCATCGATGATTGCAAAATTGAGCGGCCCCTGACATTGTTGTTGATGTTTGGAAAATCGATCATCGTCTTGAGATGCAGTCCTCATGTTATCACGGAGATAATCGAATCCAAATTCATTGTTTGTTCCATAGGTAATATCACACTGATAAGCTTTTTGACGTGCCGTTGGATCCATCCCGCTTTGGATTGTGCCGACCGTGAGACCCAGCGCCAGGTGAAGCGGCCCCATCCATTCCATATCGCGGCGGGCCAAATAGTCATTGACTGTGACAACATGTACGCTGCCGGCCAAGGCGTTTAGATAGGCAGGCAGCGTTGCTACAAGGGTCTTGCCTTCACCGGTTACCATTTCCGCGATGGCACCACTGTGAAGAATCATTCCCCCGATTAATTGCACGTCATAGTGCCGCATATTCAGATAGCGCCGGCCCGCTTCTCGGCAGACGGCAAAGGCCTCTTCCAAGATTTCCTCGAGCGTTTCGCCCGCTGTCAGTCGCTCACGAAACAAGACCGTTTGTTCCCTCAACTCCTCAGTGCCCATTGCCTGATAACGGGGCTCCAGAGCATTTATCGCCTCGACGCGGGCATGCAGCCTCTTGATCAGCCGCTCATTCGAGGAGCCGAAGACAGCCGTGACAGACTTTTCAAAGCGACGGAGCAGTCCACTAAAAAAGCCGCTGAGGAATTCCCAAATTCGTTCTAGTATTTCCATCGGGGCCCGAGGGGCAGTGGTTTGCAGTGGTAAGGAGCTATCGACAACAAGAAAATGCAGCCAGCGGCTGCATGAACCCACGTGGGGTTTGCTGCAGTTCTCGGCTAAGATAACCCCTTGGGGAAGTCTATAGAGATTGCGTAAACGGGTCAATAACGAATCAGGTGACCCGGCTTCGCTTGATAAGCAGGCGACGTGCGGACTTTTGGGTTGTCATGAGGACGATGTGAGGATGAAGAAAAAGGTCAAAACGGTTGATTTCCGCGGACAGTTGATTTTTCTCGGCACGGGCACTTCGGTCGGAGTGCCCGCCATCGGTTGCCCGTGTGCAGTGTGTGGAAGCACAAATAAAAAAAACAAACGCTTGCGTGCGAGTGTTGCTCTTGGACTTCCTGAAGGCAACCTCTTGATTGACACCACACCCGACTTAAGGAGGCAGCTTCTCCGGGAAAATATTGGTCTGATCGACGCAGTTGTTTTTACGCACGAACACGCCGATCACCTGATGGGTCTTGATGACTTGCGTTTATTTCCCTTCTACCTAGGACACCCTGTTCCATTGTATTGCGAGTTACACGTGGAAGAGAGAATCCGCAAGTCGTTTGATTATGCCTTTATTGAGCAGCCACCCTTGCACGCCGCCGCAGTTCCACAACTTGAATTTCGATCGATTCAGCCCGGATCTTTTTCTTTATTGGGCACAGAACTTATCGGTTTCCGCTTGCGACACGGCCCCTTCGATGTGATGGGCTTTCGAATTGGGAATGTTGCCTATTGCACTGACACAAATGGCATCCCCGAAGACGCTTGGCCTTTGCTCGAAGGCCTGGACGTCTTCGTGCTTGACGCACTTCGCAAAAAACCGCATCCGACCCATTTTTGCTTGGAAGAATCCCTTGCGATCATTGAGCAACTTAAACCTAAACGTGCGCTGCTAACACACATCTGCCACGACCTGGAACACGAGCAGACGCAGGCACAATTGCCAAGCGGGGTGGAACTTGCGTACGACGGCCTCCGTCTTCCTTTAACATAAAAGCGAACTAGCGCGTTTGCGCTCCGGCCTGCAATTTAGGCTTTTCTAACTTCTGCTCAGGCTTGTCCGTCGTTGCGAGCTGCCCATTTTTTAAAAACTGAGCATAGTCCAACGCGATGGCCATGGCCTCGTCGAAGTAAAAATTGCGATCAATCACTTGGTCATCGTCATCTTCTTCGAGGGCTTCTTTAAGTGCGTCTTCTTCCGCATCCCCGCGATCCGCCATAAAGACATCTTCTTTTAGAGACACACTTTTACGATCTTTTTGTTCCAGATACTTCGCAATCGTTTTTTCAACTTTTTTAAAATCTTCAGAATTTTTACAGCGATCCTCCGATCGTTTGCGCAGTCGATCAAGCATGGCATTATCGACAAGCGCCAGTTTTTCAAAGGGAGCCGCATCGACTTGGTCGAAGGCAACCGAGTGGTCTAAATCACTTTCACCGACATCCAAGTGCGTTGTGACAGAGGGCAGTTCGATATCGGCTAAGACTCCACGATTTTGAGTGCTGTCCCCGTTGGGCCGATAAAATTGCTGCATCGTAACTTTGAGTGCACCGAGTTGGGGAGGTTTTTGAATCCTAAACAACCGCTGGCCGACGTTTTGTAAAGTTTGGACGGTTCCCTTGCCGTGCGTCGCATAATCGCCCACGACCAGCCCACGTCGATAATCTTGGATTGCTCCAGCAAAAATCTCGCTTGCACTTGCACTGAATTTACTGGTGAGCACCACCAGAGGTTTACTCCAGGAGACGCCAACGTCCGTGTCGTCATAAGATTGGACATTGCCGTCCGCACCCTTCACACGAACGATCGGACCTTGGTCAATAAACAGGCCGGTCAAATTAATCGCCTCGGTGAGGCTGCCACCACCATTACGGCGGAGATCCAACATCACAACATCCACATTCGTTTGGCGAAATTCGTCGAGTAATCTTCGCACATCGCGCGTGGTACTTCGGAAGTTTTCGTTTCCTAGTCGAGCAGCTTCCATATCCATATAAAAGCTAGGCAAGTCAATCACACCAACCCGGTAAACACTTCCGCCAGGCTTATTTCCCGTCTCGATGATTTCCGACTGTGCCGCGCTATCCTTTAATTCAATTTGAGCTCGGGTGATATCGTAAATCTTTGGCTCTCCTTTACCTCCCGGTGTCACTTGCAACCTTACAACCGTTCCTTTTTTGCCACGTATTTGTTTGACGACATCATTCAATCGCATTCCAACGACATCTTCAATTTCGCCATCTACACCTTGGCCGACACCGATAATATTGTCTTCAGGTTGGAGTCGCCCGTCTTTGTCGGCCGCACCACCGGGGATGACTTTAGAAATCACAGTATGGCCATCGAGCATTTGTAATGCTGCGCCGATGCCCTCAAGCTGCAGACGCATGCTAATTACAAAATTTTCGAGGGTGGTTGGAGACATATAGCTCGTGTGCGGGTCGTAGGAGGATGTCAGTGCGTTGAGATAAGTTTCTAGCAGTTCGTCGCCATCCATCTGTTTACGATTTTCAACAAAAGTATCGTAGCGACGATGTAGTTTTTTGCGTGCGGCTTCGATTTCCGTTTCTGCAGCCTTTTGCAAAAGAAAATCGTATTTAATCTGTTTGCGCCAAAGCTCGCGGGCCTCTGCAGCACCCTTGGGATAATTACGGTTTTCAAAGTCGGTATTCAACAATTCATCAACCGTAAAATCGTGTTCCATATCAATGAGTTCATTGATATCTGCTTTTCGCTCGGCAAGTCGCTGTAGATAGAGACTATAAACATCGTAGGCAAATCGAATGTTTCCCCTTTTTATCATGTCGTCGAGTTGATGTTTCTGCTTATAGAATTGGTCAACATCAGACTGGAGAAAATACATCTTTCGAGGATCGAGCGATTTCAAATAGGTATTAATCCACCGCTCGGAAATTTCGTCATCAAGTTTTGGGAGTCCCTGACGGTTGAGGTGCTCGCGACTAAGAAAAGCGGCCACCGCATTTGCGACCTGTTTATCGCGTGTGGAGGGTTCTGTCGGGGACCCATTGGCACCCCCCCATAATCCAAAGAAAAGAACGGACGTGAGGACGCCACACAGAAAGAATGAACCCAAGTACCGGGAGAGATTGAAAGCAGCAAAGACGGGGGCACTCGATCGAATTGCAGATTTTATCATCAGGCAACGCCTCTTTGGAACGACACTTCCGGAATGAAAAACGAGGAAGGGAATCCATGGGATTGGACAACGGTCCCATTTCACCCGAGTGTGCTTTAGGTTGTCAGTGTACTTAAGTTGTTTTTGCCCAAGGTCTTAAACAGTAGGTGACCGATGATATCGGCAAAAAGGGCCAAAAACAAGATCATCGTACGCCTCCTCTGGGCCCCTCTATACGTGCAAAGGGTGACTTTGGTTTCTTTTTGCGTAGGGCATGTTTTGAACAACCCATCGAGGAAACAGGCGGAGTCTCCACAAAATAAATGCTTTTGTTAGACACTCGTTCGGGCACTTGTGTCGCAAGGGAAGCGGTGGAATCTGTGAGGCAAACCACGCAACAAAGGTTCATTCACTCTACTGGCAGTGGTATATTGCCACGGTGGCAGGGTAGGACAAACCGCCGATTGTATGCCCGCCCATCGCTGGATGCGATGAAAAGTAGAACCTGTGTATGTTCGCTGTTTACCGATGCGCTACAAAATGATCCTCAATAGAATCTATTCACCAGGGTGCTCATAATGTCTGCCGATTCCAAAGCAGGTGACGCGCGCAGTCCCTCGGGCACAAATACTTATCCGCAACGGACTCCTCGTTTTTGGCACGGGATGCGTTTTTTTGCTGCCCTCCGCTTGCTTGCACGTAATCACTTTCGCGTTCATCCGTTTCGTTGGGGAATGGTTTTTACCGTTTTGTTCTGCGGCATTATTAATTCTGTTTTATGTTTGCTCCAGCACTGTCTGCACGGGAAAAAAATTGCGAACGTTTCTCTTGATGCGCCACCAATTTTTATCGTTGGGCACTGGCGGAGCGGGACAACCTATCTCCACGAGTTGATGGTTCGCGATAAACGCTTTGGCTACGCCAGTACCTATGATTGTTTTGCGCCGCACCACTTTGTGATGACGAGTTGGATTTTGCCAAAAATATTCTGGTTTTTATTGCCAGAGAAAAGGCCAATGGACGACATGCAGATTGGCTTTGAAAGACCGCAGGAAAATGATATAGCGCTCTGCGGACTGGATGTCCCTACCCCCTATTTTCGTTTGGCTTTTCCAAATCACCCACCTCCTTATAACGAATTCCTGAACATGGAGGGCGTGGATCAAAAAGACTTGGACCGCTTCGGTTGGGGAATGCAGACGTTTGTGAAATCACTCACGTATGCCAAAAAAAAACCATTGATTCTGAAATCTCCTCCACACACCGGACAAATAGGTATTTTGTCAGAGATGTTTCCAGGGGCTAAATTTATCCATATTGTTCGCGATCCTCGCGCTTTGTTTCCCTCTACAAAAAGAACTTGGCAATCGCTTGACAGTTCGCAGGCCTTTCAAAAACCGCATCATCGCGATTTGGACGAATACATCTTGCGGTCCCTGGTAATGATGTACGATGGGTTTGAGCGTCAGCGAAATACGATGGATCCCGGGCAAATCTGTGATGTCCGTTACGAAGACCTTGTAGCAGATCCGATGGGACAAATGCGCAGAATCTATGCGGAGTTGAATTTGGGAGATTTTGAAAACATACGCCCCGCGGTTGAGGACTATCTCGAAAAGCAGCGTGATTATCGAGTCAACAGGCATACGCTCGAGCCGAAGATTGAGCAAGCGATTGCCGTGCGCTGGGCAGGTTACTGCAAAAAATATGGGTATCAGGTGGCGCCGGTTTCTGAGACGGCAGCCCGACCAGAAGGTGATGTGCAGGAGACACTCTAGGAGCAGCGAAGATACGGAGTATGGCTTTCTCAATAAAAAAAATGGTTTCGATCTACCCCTTCATGAGGATTCTCCTCGTCTGCGTTCTGGCTAGGACTGCAGGTGGCGCCGAAGAATGGTCGCGGTTTCGTGGTGCCAATGGCTCAGGGCAAAGTGAGGCTGCAACCATTCCTGTCGAGTGGACTGCGGAAGATTACAACTGGCAAGTACCTCTACCCGGAATCGGTCATTCTTCACCAGTCATTTCAGGAGATCGCGTCGTGGTCACCAGCGGCGATCCCGAGGGGGCCACGCGCCATGTGCTGTGCCTCAGATGTTCTGATGGCAGTCAGATTTGGAGTCGGGAGTTTCCCTCTTTACCGCATCACTTCCATGCGCGGAACAGTTATGCTTCGAGTACCCCTGCGCTCGATAGCCAGCATGTATTTTTTATGTGGGCGACCCCCGAGGCCCATCATCTGGTAGCACTCGATCTGGAAGACGGTCGTACGGTTTGGAAGATAAATCTTGGGGAATTCAAAAGTCAGCACGGTTTTGCAACATCACCAATCGTCCATCGAGACGCAGTGATTGTTGCGAACGAACAACTAGGCGAAAGTTTCCTCGCCGCATATGACTGTAAAACGGGGATAGAAAAATGGCGGTGTCGACGAGAGGGCGGGGTGCAGACAGCCTATTCGGTTCCCTGTGTTTTTCAGGGGGAGGATGGGGTTGAGCAACTTATATTCCACAGCACGGCGCATGGCATAAGCGGGCTCAACCCAGAGACGGGCGAGTTACTTTGGTCGATTGATGTATTCAATAAACGTTGTGTGAGCAGTCCAGTGGTAGCGGGGGGCCTCATCTTCGGAAGCAGCGGCCAAGGAGGAAGTGGTGAAGCCTTAGTTGCCGTCCGGCCTGGCAACGGTTCGACGCGCAAACCCAAGGTTGCCTATGAAATCAAGAAATCTGCGCCTTATGTGGTGACTCCCGTTGCCTACCGGGATTGGATTTTTGTCTGGCACGATGGTGGGGTCGTCAGTTGTCATGATGTGGCGGATGGGAAATTGCGTTGGCGACAACGCGTCGGGCGTGGGTTTTCCGGTTCACCCATTCGTGTCGGGGCGAATCTTTACGGCATCACTGAAGACGGGCAGGTCGCCGTCTTGGCGGCTGAACCCGAGTTTCGCCTTTTGGCAAAAAATAAGTTGGGTGAACCGAGCCGAGCGACACCCGCGGTGGCCGATGGCCGCCTCTACTTACGGACCGAGTCAAAATTGATCTCATTGGGGGGTGATCTGTAAAGGCTGCCATTGGCGTAGGGACTATTTTTTATGGGGTGTCTCTGCGAAAAGAATTATCCTAAATTTTTGGCTCCTTAAGGAGAATGGCGCGTATGTCGATCGACAATTCAAACATGGATGTGTTGGCCTGGCTTGTATTGCGAGTCGTTTACGCGTGGATGTTTTTGTACCCGGCTGTGGGTTTGATTCGGGACTGGAAGTCGACAGTTCAGACGACAGGACTACTTTTTAAGTGGTTCCCCGGCGGCTTTGCCTTGGGATCGCTCATGCTCATGCTCTTCGGTTCCATCAGTATCCTCGTGGGCTTCTACGGTCAATGCGCTGCTGTGGCATTCATCGCGTTTAATTTGGGCGGGGCTGTTTTGCACTACCGATTGGCACGGCTTCTGAAGCAGACGCATCTTTCCGAAGAAGCGTGTGCAGCGGATCGAGATGCCTTGCAAGGGGCTATTGCGTTGGGTGTTGTTGGTCACGTCACATCGGCGGAGAAGAATTTTGTTTTGACCGCAGTTGCTTTGTTCTTTGCGCTTGAGGGGACGGGTCCTTTGAGTCTTGTTCCGAGTACCGGTGTGTTTTCTTTTGTAATTCTCTGAAATCAGGATGAAGGAGAGCGAGCAATGGTCAGCGAACGCTACCGAAAAGGTTTAGCTGAAATGCGTCGACACTTGGGGACTCCTGAGGCGGATGCGTACATCGCAAAGATCAATGAGATCTCGTCAGAATTTGCCAAAGTCAACGTCGAATTTCCTTTCGGAGAACTTTATCCGCGTGCTGTTCTCGATGACAAGACACGCGAATTATGTGCCGTGACCGCACTGACGGTTTTAGGGCATGCCCTTCCGGAACTTCGCGTCCATGTGAAGGCAGCTTTGAATTGTGGTGCTTCAAGAGAAGAGATTGTGGAAGTCATCACACAAATGATTGCCTACTGTGGATTTCCAGTTGCGACGAATGCCTTGTTGACGGTGAAGGAGGTATTTGAACTTATCGACGCAGACCGACCGACCGAATAATCTTCCGGATGAAAGGTTTTGGGCCCTATTTCCCCATTTTTTCCAACTCGGGATTTCGCTAGAATGGCAATGTTGCCGACCGCACGGGCCGCTGTTTGCGTGGAGTCCGCCTAAAAATAAAAACTTGTTACCAATACAAGGATATTTGCAATGAAAAGCTTTATGGTTTCCGCTTACGCAATTCTTTTGCTTGGCTTTGCGACAGTTGCCCAAACGGCGGAGACGGGTGCCGTCTGCCCGGTCTCAGGAAAAAAGGCAGCCAAGGTATCGATGAGTCACAATGGTGGTGAAGTTTACTTTTGCTGTAAAAATTGCCGCAAGGCTTTTAAGAAGGATGCAAGTAAGTTTTCAGCCAAAGCCAATGAGCAACTGATCAAGACAGGTCAGGCGAGTCAGCAGAAATGTCCGATCAGTGGTGGAAAAATGAAGAGTGGCACCGAATTAGATGTGGACGGAGTGCCAGTCGCTTTTTGCTGCAAAAACTGCCGCAAGAAAGTAGATCAGGCCAGTGGCGACGAAAAGCTTGCCATGGTCTTTGGTGACGGGGCATTTAAAAAAGGCTATGTGGTTGCTGCGCAGAAGTAAAAAGTGTGGGCAAGAGAAGTGGGCAGAAGTCGCAGCAACGGCTTGTTTTCCTCCTCGCTGGATGGGGTCTGGCGGCTTGACGCTGGGGTTGGCAGTCGGCGATAATCGAGCGATGGAAATGAGGGCTGTCGCCCGAATACCATCCTGGCCACTACGGTGACCAGCGAGACAAGCGAGACAAAGTTGTTCCAGTTGATGTGATGAAGGTGATGTAGCAATGGCACATAAAAAAGGTCAAGGTTCGAGTCGTAATGGTCGCGATTCCAATGCGCAGCGACGCGGGGTGAAGCGTTACGGCGGGCAGCATGTTCGTGCAGGCAACATTCTCGTGCGACAGGTAGGCAATAAATTTCATCCGGGTGCAGGTGTTGGCCAAGGTAATGATTACACACTGTTCGCACTGGTTGAAGGTTTCGTGCAATTCGACCGTAAAGGTCGCCGCATCAATGTGGTAGCGGTTAGCTAGGAATTCGTCCGAGGCCGCCTTCGGGACCCGAGGATGATGGGACTTGAGAATTATAGGGATGTCGAGAAGGACATCCCTTTTTTTATGGACTACGCGTGATGTTTGTCGATCGAGTTCAAATCAAAGTGGAAGCAGGCCGTGGTGGTGACGGCTGCCTAAGTTTCCGACGCGAAAGGTTTATTCCCCGAGGAGGCCCCGATGGAGGCAATGGCGGGCAGGGGGGTAGTGTGGTGATTCGGGCGACTGAGGGAGTTGACCATTTGGCCGTGGCGGCCCATCGAAAACATTGGCGTGCGCGGGCTGGTTCTGCGGGCCAGGGGAACAATCGGCACGGTCGTAGCGCGGAGGATACCGTCATCGAGGTTCCGCCTGGAACAGTTGTTCGAGACGCCGAAAATAATTTTGTTCTTAAAGATTTGAAACAGGCTGATGATTCTGTGATTGCGGCCAAAGGCGGTAGGGGGGGGAAGGGGAATACGCATTTCAAATCTGCAACGAATCGTGCTCCACGGCATTTTACCCGCGGCGGGGATGCCGAGAGAAGAACGCTCATCTTGGAGTTGAAAGTCATTGCCGATGTGGGCCTCGTTGGTAAGCCGAATGCCGGAAAGAGTACGCTCCTTGCCCGTCTCTCTCGGGCGAAGCCCAAGATTGCTGACTATCCTTTCACGACAAAAAGACCCCATTTGGGACGCGTCGATGTCGATCGTGATCGTTCCTTTGTACTTGCAGATATTCCAGGATTAATTGAAGGAGCACACCAGGGGGTCGGGTTGGGACTAGAGTTTCTGCGGCACATCGAAAGGACAAGAGTGTTTGTGCATCTTGTCGAACCGATTCCTAGTGATCAGACGACACCGCTCGATAATTATTGGGCCATTCGTAAGGAACTTGCCCAGTATCAGGAAAATTTGGTTCACCGACCTGAAATCCTCGCGGTCACAAAAATGGAATTGCCCGGTGCCGAGGCGATACGTGCCGATCTAGCTAAGCAACTCGATCGAGAAGTTTTAGGAATTTCAGCAGTGACCGGCGTTGGTTTGGATGGACTGATGCACGCGGTCCTTGCGCAACTCGATCAGACTACGGCAGAATCATGACCGGCAAATCCATCAAGCCCTCTGTAGCAATCGACGTGGGAAACAGCCACATCATGGCGGGACTATTTTTGCAGGATGCGAAAAAAGATGGTCTGTTGCCACAACCAAACCGCACGCTGTTGCTGCTGACCGAACAGTGGGATCCGGTAGAGTTGGCTCTTTGGCTGGAGCCCTACCGACCGGCCGATGTGGATTGGTTTGTGGGGAGTGTGCACGAGGAGGCATCGACCGATCTGCGGACTTGGCTGGATCGAGAGCAGGGAAGTCCTGCCGTGCAGTTATTGAATTTCAAGGATCTTCCGCTCATGATCGAAATACCAGATCCGGCGGCGATCGGCGTGGATCGCTTATTAGGTGCCGTTGCGGCAAATCGTATTCGTCCCGTAGATCGTCCTGCGATTGTAATCGACCTGGGATCGGCGATTTCAGTCGATGTAATCTCTGCCACAGGTAGCTTTCGTGGTGGGGCTATTCTTCCCGGTATCCAGATGAGCGGGCGGGCACTGCATGCGTTCACGGATCGATTGCCCCAAATCTCTGTCGGCCAAGGGTCGCCCCCCTCGGCGATTGGCCGATCGACGGATGAGGCGATTTCAAGCGGCATCTATTGGGGGACGGTGGGTGCGATTCGGGCACTGCTTACGGAACTGCAGGCGGGAATGTCCGCCGACCCGATGGTTATTGTGACGGGCGGAAATGCGGTGCTGGTAGTTGAGGCCCTGGAAGTTGCGGTCCGCCACGAGCCGCATTTGATTCTCGCGGGTATTGCGATCGTCACCGAAAAAATTCGTAACTTAGAGAAAGGCGACTAAAAATTCTTCCGGAAATGTCTCAATGAATCGAGTAATTCCTCTTTCAGCTACAGGTTATGCGGCACTTGCCTGCTTGCGGGTGGAAGGTCCGGGAACATGGGATCTCGTGGGTCGTCACTTTTTCCCCAACGGCTCGCTTGAGTGGAGTCGCTGTCAGAAGGGTGCCCTCATCTTTGGGCACTGGGAGCGAAAAGGGGGTGAGGAAGTTGTGATCAGTTTATTGGCCACTGATGCAGTAGAAATTCATTGCCACGGCGGTGCGGTCTCCAGAAATCTACTTCTTGCATCTCTTCTAGAAGCAGATTGTCAGTTGATGCAGTGGGAAGAGTGGATTTCTCAGGGGTCAGCGGACCCCATCGAAAGGGTCGCCAAGCTCGCACTCAGTAAAGCAAAAACGAAGCGGGTCGCCATGATCCTGATCGATCAGTTGCACGGTGCCCTCCGTAAGACAATCAAGCATGTTGTGGATCGATTAGCAAACCAAGATGTAGCGTCAGCAGCGACCAGTTTAGAGACCTTGCTTGCTCGAGAAGATTTTGGCGCCCATTTGGTAGTCGGTTGGCGCGTTGTCTTGATTGGTTATCCCAATGCCGGAAAAAGTAGTCTGATCAATGCGCTGTTGGGCTACCAGCGTTCGATAGTCCTTTCTGAGCCTGGTACAACGCGAGATGTGCTCACAGCAACCACGGCACTCGAAGGCTGGCCAATCGAACTGGTCGATACGGCCGGCCTGCGGTCACCAGGCGAGTTGTTGGAGGAGGCTGGAATGCAATTAACCGTTCAGGAAGCCTCCCGGGCGGACCTCGTGTTACTCGTGTCGGATGCCTCTCAGGATTGGACGACAGAAGAAGACCGCTGGCTCTGCCAATTTCCAAACGCACTGGTGGTCCACAATAAACAGGATTTAGTTCGCGGTCGTGTCGGGCGACGACCCGAGGGCGTCGAGACCGTGGCCGTCTGTTCAGAGGGACTGGAGGCTTTGTGTTCCCAGATTATCCACCGTACGGTGGGTTCACCGCCAGCTGACGGCATGGCAGTTCCCTTCACTGCTTCGCAATCGATGGCAATCCGCGTAGCACGCACGCTACTCGACAAAGAAAAGCCCGCCGAAGCGGCGGACCATTTGGGTGCTGCATTGCTTGGAAAAAGTGCCAACATACACCAAGACACATAGATAGATATTGATTGGTTACCGAGGTCTCGCCGATCCATCTCTTTTTATTCTTCTGATGCTGTGAATAGCTCTTATTTCCCCTACTTGCCCTGTATTGTCTCCCTTGGTACGACTGGTCCATTGTGTTTGCGGTCCACGGGCCCGATTTTAGTTTTTGATCACTGAGAATAGCCCAGTTTCTGAGAGGATGAGCGATGGTGCGTCTGCAAAGCGTTTGGTTTCTGTTTTTGCTGGGAATGATCAGCCTGCTTGGTGGTCGAGTCTCTGGAGAGACGCAAGGGGTGAAAGTCTGGTGGACCGATTACGGATCTGCCTACCGTCTGGCAGAAAAAGAACGTAAGCCGCTCCTGGTGGTTTTTGAAAAATCAGATGCATTGGGCCAACCCCCGCAGACCGTCCGTGATTTAAATCAGAATCCCGCCTCCAGTTTGCTAAACCCTTACGTTCTTTGCCGGATCGACGTTTCCACGGAGATCGGACGGGATTTGGCGCGGCAGTTTGCCGCCCCCGGTGTTCCAAGTGTTGTCATCACCGACAAGCGCTTGAATCGCGTGATTTATCGTCGGCACGGACCCCTCTCGAATCTGGACTGGGCAGTGATGCTTGTTTCGTATCGGACAGGCGAACGCCCAGCGGATCGCTCGCCCCAACCCGCTGAACAACGCACCGTTTGCTATACATGACGGTAGGTCTCCTCGGTGCCCGTGTGGCACCATCATGACCGATGTGGGACACTGTAGTCATCACCCGCGGTGCATCCTTTTTTTCTGCTACATCCACCACCACTGTCGATCCGCATCGCCCGGGCTAGAATTTACAATGGTATAGCGTTTCCCCGGGTCGAGACGATATTGGAGGGAAATACGACAATGCTTTTGCGGCTAATCCTGCTCTTCACGCTTGTCCCGCTGCTTGAACTTTATCTTCTGTTGGCGATTGCTGTGAGGACCTCTCCTCAATTTACGTTCGCGCTGGTTATAGCAACGGGAATTCTGGGAGCTGTACTGGCTCGCAGACAAGGTTTTCGCTGGCGACAAAAGATGGCGACACAATTGCAGCAGGGTGAAGTTCCAACCGACGGGCTTCTCGATGGATTGATGATTTTCATCGCCGGTGCGCTGCTTTTGACTCCAGGAGTACTCACCGATCTTCTCGGATTTGCACTTTTAATCACGCCGCTACGATCTTTAGTCAAGGCACGCATCCGTCGAAAAATAGCACAATCGTTTGGGGTGAGTGCAGACAAACAGTATCGGTGGCCAACCGGTCAAAATGCGAGAGATACAAATCGAGACATGGTCATCGAAAGTCATGTGATTGAAAATCCGAGGGAGGAAAGAGAAACAGATGGGTAAAGCAATCCGCAGTTTTGCCGGCCTCTTAAAAAAATCCTCCATCTTGCTTCGATGTTAGGGCTCCTTGGGAGTTGCCAAAAAAAAGGTACTTTCGCTTTGCGCTGGATTTTTACTGTCCAATAACTGACGGACCGTCAAATTTTTAATCCAGACTTCGAGTGATCCTTCGAGTGCAATTGAAATCGTGAGTTGGCCATTGGGCGGACTGCGTCGATAGAGCATGCATTTTTGTTCTGGCGCAGTGGCGTTGAAGCGTTCAGCCAGTACTATTCCCTGGCCCGAATCGAAGATGAGTAAAGTATTTTTACCTGATGCCTCAAGCGGCTTCACGGTAACTTCTGCCTGGAGCACATAAGGTTGTCCTATCGGCAGAGTGAGCGAGGGACTTTCGAGCACCAACGATGCTGTTCCCCCGGGAACATCTTTTTTTCTTCGCGCCCACAGGTGAATCGCATCGTCTTTTCCGTTGGAAGCACCGATTACCTCAAATCCAGCATCCGGTCCCGTTTCGGCTGCAGTCACAAGTTTCCAGCCACTCACGGTGGCGGTTTTCTGATCGGTGAGACTTCCCCCCAACAGGTTGCGGCCGAGGCTTGCATTGGCAGTAAATTTTGTCCAGGCGATCGCTTCAGGAAGCGTATCAAAACGGGCGAGAGGGGCACGCCGAGTCGGTGGACCAAGGGCTGTCGTGGCCGTTTGCCAGAGTTTCCAATGGGCTGAGCACAATTTTTGATAGGCCTTGAGGTCTTCCTCGAGTTGGTGGTGTCGCCGATTTGAAGGTGCGGGGCTATTCTCCAAACGATGGACGGGAGCAATGTCTAGCAGGGGATCCCCTCCCTTTTCCGTAAGTCGTAGTGTCTGAAGTTGTTGGTAGGTAGTGCGATAAAGTCGCGTCTCTTCTTCCAGCAGCCAGTGGAAAAGCGATTGAGCCTCGCTCTTGATACCCGCTATCTGCTGCGCAGTCCGACGAATTGTCGGTGCATGCGTGGTCATTAGGAGAACCGAAGTTTGATCGATCCTGCGCAACTCAACTTGAATGCCACCAGCAACCCGTTGTCGGTAAACCGGTCGCAAATCAAACGGACTCATGAGAAAAGTCCGTGACGTTGCAGATGTATTGGGCACGATCAATGTATGCGATTCAGCAACGGGCCGGGTAATGTATGTACCGTGGATTTTTGGGCATATGGGGATCACGAGAGAAACACGATTTTTTTTCAGCAGGGTTGCCTGGATATCAGGATGACTGCTCTGGATCGTTTGCGAAGCAGTGCTGCCGGAGAGAAAGGGGGCGAGCAAGTCGAGTTCAATTAAAATGAGTTGGAGGGCTTTGCACCGTCTTCGGCTTGCCGCATGAGGATCGTTCAGAGGAGTCCGCGAGGCAAAAAGAAAATGCCGTTTACCTTTTGCTATTTTACGGAGCACTTGCCCCCGAATTTCCTGATAGGCCAGATCGACGCGGGATGGGAGTACATCATCAAAAGCCTCCTCCAGCGGCAGTGGGCATTCTGAGGTGGGGGAGATTTGCGTAAAAATTTCCTTCATGGCAGAAGGTAAAACAGAGGAAGTGAGATGGGGAGGAGCGATTGGTGGGCTGCGTTCCACCGTTTCGTTTGCGAGGGCTTCTGGAAGCTCGTTGTTGCTCACCGGTTCATACCAGAGCAATGGACCTTTTCCTGGTCCTTCAGTGGAGAGTTGCGACGCTTGCTTTGCTGATGAAGCTGCAGGACCCAGCAGCCAAAGCCTGTACTTCCCTGCTTCAAGGCGCTGCTGATCGGTTGGAGGTTTTCTGAGCAGCACGGCATTGAATCCCAGATCTTGGAGAAAGGCAAAGGGTTCTCCCTGATATTCAATCGTTCGCGGTACGGCTGGCGCGCTGCTGCGACCGGTCCGCATTTTGTTTGGATATGCGGGTAAACTGGATGACTCGTAAGAGGCAACTGCCCGTTTCTCTGCTTCTGCCTGCCGTGTGATGAGACCCTGACTTGTCAAATCGTCGATGAAGGCCGTTGTTTCACCACGTCCACCATGCAGATTGATCAAAATACGATCGATATAAGCCTCGCGGGCATCGACCTTACCCTGTTGTCCGCTTTGCGCAACCCGGGCTTGCTGACGCACCTTGTGCACGATTTCATCAAGAAAAACCTGCTGCCAGCGTCCGACGTTTTGATAGGAATTCCCATAAATTTTCAGTGTTAAATCGCGACCTGTTTTTGGATCGATCGATCGAGGTAGCACGACGCGGGCCGCAAGTTGTAGTCCGGGACGGTCGGCTCGGATCCAGACAGAGAACGAGAGTTCGTCGATGACGGACGCCATTTCAATGGCTGTTCCCGCATACGCAAACGAACCTCCCGGAGAAAAGAGGTGAAACTTTTCTGCCCACGAACCACTGTGTACGGGGCGACGTACTCGAGAGTGGTTGAGGACTTGCACGGCGGAATCGGTTTCCTCAATTTTCCAACTCGTTGTGGGCCCTTCAAAGGAGTTAACGGAGGTCGGGTAGGCTTGCACTTTTGAGTCGCTGGTTGTCCCCAGCAGGGCCAAAAAAAATGTGACCCAAAATGGACGACTCCATTCGGCGCCCCCCATCGGAGGTGTCAACTTGGCCGATCGGTCTGTTTTGTTGTAAAATAGCGACATGCGCGTTTATGGAAACGATAGCGATGTGGCAAGAAAACCACATTTCAGTCCCGGCCAGCAAAGGATATCTAAAGTGCGCTTGTAACAGGATTTGCAACAATCGACCACCCCAAATTGGACGTTTGGAGGGTATCCGCTATCGGTCGACAAAAAATGACAAAATGCTTGCCAAGACTAGCCTTACGGCATTAGGATGGAGGAAACGCCAGATGGACTGGCACGAGCGCTGCGGTAAGCAATTCGGCATCACCGCAATCCTGGAGAACGACTTACGATGAACGATACACAGCCTCTTGTTGCTGACAAAGCCTCTGAACTGCCAGCCGATGTTCGCCAACTTCTGTCAACTGTCTCGAGTCTTCCAGCCCCCTATCGGGCAAAACTCGAACCGGCATTGATGCGCGTTGCGGCGAGCACCAAGCGAAGACGTCAAATTCTTTCCCTCGTACAAGATGCACTAAGCCAGTTGCGATTGGATATGAAATATCTGATGTTTGATCTTGAGGCAACCCGTCGAGAACGCGATACCTATCGTGAGCAACTGGAAGAACATTACTAAAACACTCTTAGCGTGCTAGACAACTCCCATTTACGGGGGTTGATCGGCCAACATACAGCGACAGGTTCTCATGAAAATGGGGCCCAGATGGATTTAGGGTTGGCATTTCACCCTTTGCCTTTTCGAGAGGTCTTTTCTTCGGGTCGAATGCAAACGGTTGGGTGTGGGTCGCCTCAGAATGGTGCTTGTGAAGTTAACTGCTCTGGGGTTTTATAATTGTCGGTTCCGGTTCCGGGACTACAGAAGTGAATTGAAAAGTCTTCGCCTCGTGGACCCTCGTGGACCCTCGTGGACAAAGTCTCGGTGAATGGCTTTTGTGAACCATCTGGTATTGAACAGCCACCTCTGATGTGAATGGATTTCAGAATGGACAGAAAATCAATGCATAGACTTTTCCTTCAACGCGTTGAATATACGGTCAACATGCGTTTTTATTGGCAGAGGTACGTTACATTGCTTTGGGAGTATCCTCAGTCTATGCTGGAGTTTGCGTGGTGTTATCGTCGTCCGTCTGGACAATCGCACAGCGGGGGCAGGGCGATTGTTGTTGGTCGATGCCCTCGCGGATGATTTGCATATGTCCATTGATTCAGCAGAAAAACTCGCGCAAACGCTCTTCGATCTCAAGCTCATCAATGATCGACAGCTAAAAGATATTTGGGCAATGCTCGGTAGTCGCAGTGTTTCATTAGAGCAATTCTCAGAAGCACTTTTAGGTCGCGAATTCTTGACGGGCTATCAACTCAATCGCGTTCTCCGCGGAGAGAAAAAAGGCTTCTTCTTTGGCGAGTACAAGATTCTATATCTCGTCGGTCGCGGTTCTTTTGCGCGTGTCTATCGCGCGGTACACCACGTGACGGGTGAAGTCGTTGCACTAAAAATCATGCGGAGAAGTTGCGCTAAAGATACACACAAAGTGGAGGATTTTCGTCGCGAAGGCACCATGGGTATGACGCTGCGGCATCCAAATATTGTCTCGATTTTTGAAATTATCAGTCATGAAAAGCGGCATTTCCTAGTAATGGAGTTTATTGAGGGTCGCAATTTACGAGAATTCATAAAAATTCGAGGGCGATGTGAACCCGATGAGGCGATCCGGCTTATGAAGGATGTCGCCGCGGCGCTCGACTATGCACAGCGTAAGGGAGTAACGCATCGCGATATTAAGCTAAGCAATGTATTGGTATCAGGTCGTGGGATTGCAAAACTGGCTGATTTTGGTTTGGCAGGTGGAGTGGATCGAATCGCTGGCCTTACCGAGCAGGCCAATCCTCGAACGATTGATTACGCGGCCTTGGAACGGTCGACGGGAGTTCGTCGGGATGATCCCCGTACCGATATTTATTTCACGGGCTGCATGCTCTATCACTTATTGTGTGGACAAGCCCCACTCTCTGAGACAAAAAATCGAATGAATCGACTTAATAAAGAGCGTTTTATAAATGTAAAACCGCTGCATCAAGTTGCGCCCCAACTGCCTCGTTCGATTCTGGCAGTGGTAGCCAAAGCGATGGAAATTGATCCAGAGCGTCGCTATCAGTCCCCCAAAGAGTTGCTTATTGATCTCGACGCAGCTCAAAGGACCTTGATCGAACCGGATCCGAACCAATGGCAACACCAGGATGATGATACGGTCATTGAGGAGGAGGAATCTCTCAGCGCACGACGAACCAAGCCACAGCGTTCGGTGATGCTACTTGAAGCGGAACCTAAAATGCAGAATATGATGCGGTCGCATTTAAAAAGTCATGGCTTCCGCGTATTAATGACCGAGGATCCCCGCCGTGCTTTGGGACGATTTAACGAGGAAACTTTTCCTGCCCAGTGTCTGGTGTTTAGTGCAGTCGAACTCGGGGAAAAAGCGGTCGAGGCTTACGAAATGTTTACCTCGAATCCCGCGACAATGGGTGTCCCAGCAATTCTTCTTCTGGGAAAAAATCATGAAGAATGGATTCATCGAACCGATGGTAGAGAGCATCACGTGGTCTTGCAGATGCCGATCACCGTGGGAAAGTTCCGCGAAGTACTGGATCATCTGGTACCGCACGCAATTGCTTAGTGTAGATTTCCGGCCCGTTTATTTTTTCTTTGCGGGTCGAGAAATTCCCATGGAGGACATTAAGAATTGAATGTCTTTCCAGGTGTCTTTCTTCGCTGCCGGGTTACGAAGTAAATAGGCAGGATGGTAGGTACAAACAACAGCGATCTCGTTGTAGGTGTGAAGTTGTCCACGCAGCTTGCCGATAGGTGTTGATGTTTCAAGAAGATTTTGAGCAGCAACCGCACCAAGGCAACAGATAAATTCAGGCTGGATGGCAGCCAGTTGTCGATCCAGAAAATTCCTACAGTTTTTGGATTCATTAGGTAGAGGATTGCGGTTACCTGGTGGCCGACATTTAAGAATGTTGAGGATATAAACATCCGCGCGTGCCATTCCCATTCCGTTGGTGATGACGTCGTCGAGGAGTTTTCCTGCGCGGCCTACAAACGGTTCGCCTTGACGATCCTCATCCGCACCAGGGGCCTCACCGAGAAAGCAAAGTCGAGCTTTGTGATTACCAACGCCAAAGACAGTCTGGGTACGAGTCGTCGCGAGTTCATCACAAAGAGTGCATTCGCACACTTCGTTTGCGATAATCGCCAAATCTTCTGGACGATTAGTCATCGTTATGGTGCCTTCATCTGTATTGGACCTCGAAGTACTCTTGGTGGCTATCTTTTTGCCTTGGACCGTTTCCGTGGGAATGTGTGTGACTCCGGCCAAGTTTAGACTTTCCAATTGATTCAGAACAGCGCGGCGCAGTTTTTGATTTTCTTCCATAGGGAAATCCTTCATACCCCGGTTCGATGAATCTTTGGGGGTCCGGCAAAGTATACGGGTTAGTCGAGCCTTGCGCCCAGGTACGCAGTTGGCAGTTTGTTTCGCGGTGGGGTATCATGTTCGAGGAATCGACTTTAAGATGAAAGGGTTGATTGCCATCCGGATACGCTTCAATACGCAAACACTTTTCTTTACATGCAACCGGTCGCGTGTTACGTCAACAATGTGGCACTTAAAACGAGCGATCAATACCAAGGATTTAGATGGGCTAACTCGCCAAAGGTTCGAGTTGGTTTATCGGATTGAATAGTTTTCCATGGGACTTCCTCAAGTAGCAATTGTTGGCCGCCCAAATGTAGGAAAGTCAAGCGTTTTCAATTGGCTGGCCCAGAAGCGATTAGCCATTGTCGACGATCAAGCAGGCGTAACTCGAGACCGCCTCTCTTATCTCATGTGTCATGACGGGCATTATTTTGAATTGGTTGATACAGGAGGCATCGGTTGTGAAGACGTCGATAATCTTACGGAGCAGATCGAGGAACAAATTCAAGTTGCAATTGATGCGGCAAATTTGATTTTATTTATTGTAGATACACAGACCGGAGCAATGCCGCTCGATGATGAAGTTGCAAAAAGATTGCGACATGTTGTAGATACTCCGGTGCTTTGTGTAGCAAATAAGACCGACAACGAATCACTCGATCCCAGCGCCGACGCTTTCTATAAGTTAGGACGTGGACGCTTGGTGCGAACAAGTGTGAAGCAAAATAGAGGTCGACAGACACTCCTTGATCTGATTGTGGAACGATTACCCGACTCTGTAGATGATGAGGAAGGTACCGACCTAGTTCCCGAGACAAACGCAAAAATTGCGATCGTAGGTCGCCGCAACGTGGGAAAAAGCACTTTTATTAACGAACTTGCTGGAACTGAACGCGTGATTGTCAGTGAGATTCCAGGGACCACGCGAGACAGTGTCGACGTGCGATTTGAAATAGATGGAAAGGTGTTTACGGCAATCGACACGCCAGGTTTACGTCGCAGGAAAAGTATCAAGACCGACATCGATTTTTATGGATTGCATCGAGCTCAGCGAAGCATTCGTCGAGCCGATATAGTCCTCATGTTTTTGGATGCGGGGCAACGCATCGGTAAAGTGGACAAGCAACTTTGCGGGACAATTGCTGCCCAATACAAGCCCTGCATCTTCGTAGTGAATAAGTGGGATTTGAATGCCTCAAGCATGCCAACCGATAAATGGGTTCAATACCTCCACGACACATTCCGCACAATGCACTACGTGCCCATCGCATTTATTACGGCCAAAACCGGAAGGAACGTAAAGGCCTTGGTCAATCATGCGCAAATGCTCTTCAAACAAGCTCAATCGCGTGTAGCGACATCAATGCTTAACCGAATCGTGCGAAGCGCTTTAGAATACAACCCACCTCCATTGGATAATCACCATCAATCAAAAATATATTACGCGACACAGGTGAGTACGTGTCCGCCGACGATTGTCATGTTTTGTAAGAATCCAAAATCGTTTGCAGCGACATATCGAAGATATTTACTGCGAGCAATGCGCGATAATCTTGAATGTAGTGAGGTTCCCATTAAACTTTATCTTCGCAGTCGAGATCGAGATGATGTAAGGGACGAAGTGAATGCGGCATCAAAATAAAGGTTGGCTCTTAGCATAAAATAGGGAAGACCGCTCAATGACAAACGTCGCGAACCAGAGCGATTTCTCTGTTGAGAAACAGGTCAAGACTCCCACCTCTTGTACGCTGCTACCGACCGGTCTTTGAATAAAGTCCTGACCGCTTCAGGTTATCCGGCAAGTCGCGGACGCTCGTGTTTGAAGGAGAGAGTCGCAGTTTCACTTTTGCGCACCTCGACCATATTTAAAAAGCAATAGCTCGCAGGTAACGGAAGAACATTATAGATTCGATGTAACCACACAACCTTGTCTGGCCAGGCACAGGTTAAAGCTGCAAGAACGGGTAGTGTTGGAAAGAGACCCTTGCAACTCATAACCTCTAGATGGTGTTTTTTACAGAGCCCTAAATATTCTTGAATCGGACGATCACCTTTGTGCCGATCAATCGTGGAAGTGCGTAAGAGGCGACCCGCGAGTAAGAAAGAGACGCGAGAAGCAATGTGCGCTAGATTGGGAATAGACAACAAAGCGCGGCCTCCCGGACGAAGAATCCGGTGAATCTCAGTCAAGGCTCGTTCTTGTTGTTCAAAATCGAGATGTTCGATAACGTCTAAAGCAGTCAATAAATCGAACGACTCATTTGCAAAGGGTAATTTTGTCAGGTCGCCACGATTGACATAGGCGGATTCGTAATTCATGTCTAAGCCAACGATATCGAAACCCTTTTCTCGATACTCTTCAACCAGAATTCCCTCACCGCAACCGACATCAATGGTTTGTTGCTGACTTGCCTTCGCATTAAGGTATTTGCGCACAAACGCCATTTTGCAAACGTAAACTGGAAAATATTTCCACTTGCGATCAAGTTTCCTGTGGTATTCGCCTCGTGCTTCGTATTCACCGCTACGCACTGCTGCCGTTTCTGCCATCGGAAATTCTCCAACTCGTCCTTAGAATGGGCTGGTAAGTCGTCGTTGGCGATCATCGGCGCCGCTTTCGTCAAACTTGAATGAATTGGAAAAGTTTGTTTAATTCGTACAAACCGTTTTTTGTTTGCGCACGGCGGTGCATGCTTCAAAACCCAACCTATTTTTGCTAGTTTAGGCAGAAAGAAATGGTTTTTTGCGACCTCGATGCGGCAATAATATTATTTGTCACTCTGATCCGACATGGATGCATCTTAGCGACCACTGATTGCATGAACGGTTCAACGAAGTGAAGCAGTCGAAGTAGGAAACGTAGGTTAAGACGACACGTTCAATATTGCGAATCGAGGCGATTTTCGAATAGCATCGCTCACCTGTTGGGTATTATCTTCGCTGTCGCAATCAAGCGTGATATTCAGGATAAAATCAATACACTGTCAGGCGGAATTTTGGCTTCCTCATTGAAAATAGGTTGAAGTAATGATCGTCGGTTTGCCACGCGAAATTAAAAAAGATGAGTATCGAGTTGCTTTACTCCCCGTTGGCGTTGAAGAACTCACACGTGCTGGACATCAGGTGTTGGTTGAATCTGGGGCGGGTATCGGTTCCGGGCTCGCAGACCATGAATATCTACGGCACGGTGCAGAAATGGTGCCAACTGCGGAAGATATTTTTGCCCGCGCAGAGATGATCATCAAAGTGAAGGAGCCGCTCGAAGCGGAGTGGCCTTTGCTGAGAAGTGGGCAAATAGTTTTCACCTATTTTCATTTTGCTGCCAGCCGATCTTTAACCGAAGCAGTAATTGCTTCAGGTTGTACGGCAATTGCTTATGAAACACTGGCAGACGACACAGGTAAGCTTCCCCTGCTGACCCCCATGAGTGAAGTTGCGGGCCGTATGAGTGTTCAAGAAGGCGCAAAGTATTTAGAGCGGCCCCAGATGGGCCGAGGTATTTTACTTGGCGGAGTGCCCGGCGTCGCGCCAGCACACATTACAATTTTGGGTGGTGGCATTGTCGGTGCCGGCGCAGCAAAAATTGCAGCCGGTTTTGGTGCTGATGTCCGTATCCTTGATATTAATATGGATCGCCTTCGTTATCTGGATGATATTATGCCGGCCAATGTCAATGTTCTGTTCAGCGATCGACATACGATTCGCGAACAACTCCAGCAGTCTGATCTCGTCGTAGGCGCCGTTCTGATCCCTGGTGCTAAAGCACCCTGTTTGATTGAACGGGAGCAACTCCGTTTGATGAAGCCGGGAAGTGTCTTGATTGATGTGGCGATCGATCAAGGCGGATGCGTGGAAACGAGCCGTCCTACAAGTCACAGCGAACCAACATTTCTTGTTGATCAGGTCTTACACTATTGCGTGACTAATATGCCGGGCGCTGTTGGCCGCACAAGCACTTTTGCGCTTTGCAATGTGACGCTGCCGTGGATTTTAAGGTTAGCCAACGATGACCTCGGTGTTCTCACAAAGGCATGTCCAGAGATAGCGAGAGCCGTGAACATTATTGACGGTTCAGTGACCAATCGCGCTGTAGCCAACACGTTCGATCTGCCGTATGAAGATCGCTTCGGCGTTTAGGCGAATGCGACACAAGCTTTGAGGCGTGCTGGCACTGCGCGCATCGGTAGTTTTTTACGTTTCGATTCATCGCCCCGTATTTTGGAGGCAATTGGACTATCGTCGGCCAATCACGATCCCTACAATTCCGCGGCTTTAACTCGGATAATTGGAGTCAATAGACCGCTACTGGAGACCTCGATGCGATCGATCGCAGTGATCAATCAGAAAGGTGGTGTAGGCAAGACAACCACTACCGTCAATGTGGCGGCAGCGCTTGCGGAGAGCGGACAGCGCGTTTTGGTTATCGATATGGATCCCCAAGCGCACGCAACGCTCCATATGGGCATGGAACTTGCCCCAGGCGAATTGTCGATTTATGAAGTGTTGTGTGGGAAAGCATCTTTGGCGGAAGCTACCCGCCAAACTGAGACCAACCTTTGCTGTGCTGGCAGCCATATCGATCTAGCTGCCGCCGAAATGGAACTTTCAAATGTTGAGGGTCGCGACTTAATTCTTCGAAATCGGCTGCAAGATGTCACGGATCAATATGACTATGTCATTATCGACTGTCCGCCATCCTTAGGCGTTTTGACAATCAATGCACTGGCCGCTGTCGATGAAGTCATTTTGCCGATGCAGCCCCATTTCCTCGCCTTGCACGGATTAAGTAAGCTCCTGCAAACTATCCACCTTGTCGCTCAACAGCTCAACCCGAGCTTAAAATTAATGGGGGTGGCTTTTTGTATGTTTGACTCGGGAACGCGTTTGGCTGCTGAAGTCAGTCGAGATGTAGAGCAGTTTTTTGAGCAGTCGCGTGGACAAGCGGTACCGTGGGCCGAGGCAAAAGTCTTTGCTTCTCGTATTCGTCGCAATATACGTTTGGCCGAGGCGCCTAGTTTTGGGCGTTCCATTTTCAATTACGCACCAGAGTCGAATGGCGCGGCAGATTATCGGCAGATGGCTGACGAGTTATTGGCTGGACGTGGAGAAGGCGAATCCAAACCACGTGTGGCGGCTTGATTAGGGTTGATCTATTGCATTGCACGTGACATCTGAAAAAAAATGGGCCTCTGTCCATTTCTGAAACCACTTTCGCAATAGGTTTGCCAACTCAGCTAACTCAAGGTTAGCAGAAAGTGTTACTGCTTCGATCACCTGACCGATCGAATTACCCTTGAGGATCTTTTCGAGGAGTTGATATTCCAGAGGCTCGATTTCAAGTCGTCGGACCACATATTGTCGCCGGTTTAAGGCAACATACTGTTCCCGCGGTGGTGGCATATCTGGATTTTCATCTTGACGGAATGCAGTGTAGTAATCGTTAACGGGGAATCGGAGGGCAAGGAGACGTAAACTGGGAACCGGGTGAAGGATCATCTCAGGCCAGCGATCTGGGTCGATACTTTCGAGTTGCGAAAGTTCCAGTGGGGAATCTCCCTCAGATCCTGGTCCATCGAACACCTGCTCAATGTTGCGTTCAAGTGAGGCCAAGTCGATCAAAAAGTCGGGCCAGTCCACGTGACCAGCCAGACTCTCCTGGGCATCTGGCCGCGTTTCTTGTAGATGCTGAGTAAATTGGTCACCCAAATGGCACAGTGAATAACTTTGTGAAGGGTACCTTTGCAGGTAACCGAGTGAGAATTCGTCAAAGAGTTCGCTCCCCAAGGCATGCTCTAGTGCAGGAAAGCTTTCTCGTAGGCATTCCATCAGTCGGGCGAAGTAAGCGTTCCCATAAATTCCGAGACGCTCAGCACTGGTGAGATTTTTGGAAGGGCTGACAACCGTATCTAAAACATCCATTTCGATGGGAATGGCCTTCTGCGCATCATCCGATGCGATGCCCGCCTCAATTCCACCCGCATGCGAGATCACAACTTGCATCCACGTTTGCAATTTCTGCAATTCGAAGCGTCGTGACTCTTCCATGGAGATTTTCTTTTTTGAGCGTGCGTTGCGTTTAAAACGCCAGTCGCAGTGTTACGTCACCCTTATTGCACCTCTGGCGTGACGAAATGAAGTGGATGAGGAACTGCCGCGGTTTGATCTACCGGACCGCTTTCGATTGCAGCATCACCTTTAGGTAATTGCTCTGCCATATGATCTTTGGCCTTGAGAACCTCAGCATGAACTTTTTCAAAAGGTGGAATTTGGGCATCCCACTCCAAGAGCGTTGAAATCCCACCGGTTTGGCGGTGTACCTCCCGATAAAGTTGCCAAACTGGATCGATCACTTCGCCATCGTGCGTATCAATCAAATGCGTGCCACAATTGGTATGGCCGGCAAGGTGACACTGCACCACACGGTCAAAAGGAATATGCTTTAAATATATTTCAGGGTCAAAATCGTGATTGACACTCGAAACGTATACGTTGTTGACGTCAAGTAACAATCCGCATTCAGTCGCTTTCGTCATCTCCGCCAAAAAATCCCACTCGGCCATGGTCGATTCAGCAAAGGTGACATAGCTGCTAGGATTTTCCAGAATAAGTGGTCTTTCCAAAAATTCTTGAACAATCCTGATTCGGTCGCAGACATGCTCAAGTGTGGCGTCATTGAGTGGAAGTGGGAGTAGATCATGTGTGTTGCGCCCGGCGATCCCGGTCCAGCAAAGATGATCTGAAATCCAATGTGCCTGCGTCTCTTTTGCCAGTTTCTTCAGTTTTTTCAGATACTCGAAGTTGAGCGGATCGGTACTCCCAATCGAGAGAGAAACTCCGTGCATAACGATCGGGTAACGTTCTGCAATTTTGTCGAGTGTATGTCGCGGTCGACCTTGAGAATCGATGAAGTTCTCAGAAATAATCTCAAACCAATCGACTTCCGGATGATGTTCTAAAATGAAGGGAAAATGGACCGTGCGTAAGCCAACCCCGAGTCCCAGATTGGGATGCCCTAGACGTGGTTCGACCATCGAACGGCCACCTTATGAAGCGTTGATATCCACCGAAAAAACAGTGTGCCGCGCGACGTGGTATTTGCCGCGCGGCACACTTCCTTGGACTCTCTAACGGAGTTTATTTTGCCGGGGCAGGGCCGAATTTATTGCCCGCGGCTTTCATTGCAGACTCAAAGTTTGCCCGCGCCTTCTTCCATGCAGACTCGCCCAGAGGAACTCCACACTCTCCTTTTCCCTTGCAGGCGTTTTCTCCGGGAGTTGCACCACATCCACCCTGTCCCTTGCAGTCGTTGGAACCGTGGCAGGTATGTTGGTTTGCCATATGGCAGGATCCCTGCCCAGAACACTTATTGCTTCCACCCTTGTGTCCACCACATTTTGGATTCAAACCTCGACAAACATTTTTACCCGAGAGCAGCGGACTTTCATCGACGAGTGCTCCCTCGGTTACTCCAGTAATACCGTTGACCGCGGTCCCAGCAACCACTCCACCAACGGCCGCAGCGGTTAGTTTTGCAAATTCACGACGACTTAGATTATTCAGCTTCACAATAAAATCTCCTTCTCAAGAGCGACCGATTGAATGAGCAGACGAAATCAGGAAGTTCTATCGAGAACGTAGAAGAAAAACTAATATTTCCCCTCCGTCGCAATATTTTCCACTCCACCTAACTCCCCACCACGTGATTCCACAATATCGAAAAACGCGCCCCTTTTCAAAGAGGGGGTCATAAAACGGGGAAATTGCCGCTTGAATTCTCTCAATGCCAAGGAAGATTGCAATTTATCTCCAGTCTGAATGTAAGATAAACTGTTGTGAATACTACTCTTGCGCGATAATTAAGATATTTTTCGAATGATTTATTTTTGCAATCGGCGTGTCGTGTCATGTCTGCTGGCTCCCGTTAGCGGGGTATCCTTGCTGCTGTCGTTCGGTTGGTGGTCGAACCATTAAACAACTCACCGCGTAGGGGATCCTAAGAGAGAGTGAGTGAGTGGTCAGTCAGAAGAGAATCGAATGTTCAGAAAATGTGTGTGTTGGCGCAAGGTCCACGAACATGGAATTAAGCCAGTTTTTCGGATTATGCAGCCAGGTTTACCCGGTTTTTGTGCAAAATATTTGAACTGATGCGCGGAGATAGCTATCCTATGAGTATCCGGAGACAATGGCGATCGCCATGGCCCGTTTTGGGCGCTTGTTAAAGTAGTATTTCGCGTTTCAACCGCTATCTCATCTTAGATTGCCCGTTGGGCTGGAGAATTCGTTGTCTGATAAATGTGTGAACATTGATACGGTTCCACCAAAGCCCTCCTCTTATTTTGGGCGATTCAGTTGGCTCGATATGCCATTGACGGTTTTGATGTTAGTTTTTGCCATGCCTTTTATTATTGGCTTGGTCATTCTCACAAAGATTACTTCAAGAGGGCCCGGCATTTACCGACAGACAAGGGTCGGCCTTCGAGGAGAAGTGTTTACGGTTTACAAGATCCGTACAATGGCTAATGATGCGGAGTCGAAGAGTGGTCCTGTTTGGACGGCGGGGATCTCTGACCCCCGTGTCACGGCATTGGGTAAATTTATGCGGGCATCGCATCTTGATGAACTTCCACAGTTATTCAATGTCCTTAAGGGCGAAATGGCACTCATTGGTCCACGACCGGAGCGGCCTGAATTCACCCAATTCCTCGCCCAGGAAATTCCGGGCTACGTCGGACGCCTGAGTGTCAAACCTGGCATTACAGGCTTGGCACAGATTATTCTTCCGGCCGATAGCGATCTTAAAAGTGTACAAAAAAAGTTAGCCCTTGATCTGGAGTATGTCCGAGGTGGTACTTTAGTCCTAGATTTTAAAATAGCATTATGCACAGCTATTAAGATGGTTGGTCTACGTTCATCCGATGTTGCAAATTGGATGGGAGTAATGAATCACACAACGTTTAAAAATGAGTTTCCTGCTACTCGGAATACAAATCCTTTGAGCGCATCAGGGACAAAACAGAAAAACATCGATGTTTCGCACGGTCAAGTGCGACAAAGTGTTTCCTTAAATGAATTAGTGGAAGGTGTGTCAGTCACAGAACAAGGAGAAAGTTCCGACCAAGGCATCGTAAGCAAAATTAACTCAGCGGTAGGTGATGGTGTCTTAGGTGATGGTGTCTTAGGTGATACGTTAGATGATGGTCTTGTAGCCAAGCAGTTGGCCGACTCGAGTGGTCTTGACAGCATCAACGAGCCAGATTCAGGATCAATGGGATCTTTACCCACCTAAGATGGCCTGCGCTCATGGAATCGTCTCCCGAGTCTATGTTGAATGCCTTTACGGTCGATGTAGAGGATTACTTTCAGGTTTCTGCCTTTGAGACGTGTGTCGCCCGAGAACGATGGCCAGAATTTGAAAGTCGCGTCGAGGCGAACACCTTACGCATAGCCGATCTACTGGATGAAACGCACGTTCGTGGAACCTTTTTTATTCTCGGTTGGGTGGCCGAAAGGTTTCCAGGATTGGTTCGGGAATTACATGCCAGGGGCCACGAAATTGGCTCGCACAGTTACTGGCACCGCTTGATTTATTCGCAGGCCCCCGAGGAATTTCGAGAAGATCTAAAGCGTTCCAGAGACGTTCTCCAGGATCTTCTGGGTGTTCCGGTTGTTGCCTATCGAGCCCCCAGTTTTTCCATCACACAAAAGTCGCTCTGGGCTCTCGATATTTTGAGTGAAGAGGGCTTTCAGATCGATTCTTCCATCTTCCCGGTTTATCACGATCGTTATGGTATTGCTGGGGCACGACCGGATATTCATTTTCGAGAGACTGCTTCAGGTCCACTAGCAGAATTTCCACCAACGGTCTTTAAGCTTGGCTGGTGGAATTTGCCCGTCTCTGGGGGCGGTTATTTTCGGCTCTATCCATTTGCATTCACGCGATATTGCCTGTCCCAAGTAAATAAGCGTACAAAGCACCCGTTTATGTTCTATATTCATCCATGGGAAGTAGACCCACAACAGCCCCGCTTGCCGGGGCCTTCAGCAATGTCGAAAATGCGTCACTACGTGAATCTTCACACTACCGAGGCAAAACTTCGTATGCTACTAGGGCAGTTTGAGTTTGGGCGAGTTGATCAAATTGTGGCCAAGTATACGGACTTGATTCGGAGTGCTTGCTGATGCGTGAAATGTTGATGGATGATACGGAAACAAGTGCTGCTCAGTCCGAGCCAGAGGTTGCCAAGCCGCCTCAGGCGAATCGTGGCATCGTCATTCGTCCCCGATCGGGTTGGGCATTCATCAATATTGCCGAACTTTGGCGCTATAGAGAATTACTTTTTTTTCTCACCTGGCGTGATGTCAAAATACGGTACAAGCAGTCCTTGCTGGGCATCCTCTGGGCCGTTATTCAGCCGACTTTGTATATGGTCGTCTTCACGATTATTTTTGGGAAAATGGCAAAGGTTCCGACCGATGGCATCCCCTACCCGTTGTTTTCATTCTCGGCTCTGATTCTCTGGAATTTTTATGCTGTGGGTATTGCCCAGGCTGGCAATAGTTTGCTGGTGTCAGCGCCCCTGGTAACAAAAGTTTACGTTCCTCGCCTGACGATCCCGTTCGCCTCAGTCGGTTCAGCGCTCTTCGATTTTTTTGTGGCCTTCACGGTGCTTCTCATGGTGATGGTGTTTTACATCAATTTTACCTCAGCAGACACTTCAGGAGTTATTGTTGGGCCGATCATGTTGATGGTGTTTCCGATCCTTTTCTTGACAATTTTATTGGCACTTGGAGTTGGCACCATGCTTGCTGCTTTGAATGTTGCCTACCGAGACTTTAAACATACCATTCCATTTTTAGTACAGTTATGGATGTTTTCTACACCCGCAATCTATATGTCAGTCGACGAACCTGCAGCAGATGCCTCGCCTCCGGCAGTCGTTCAGCAGGATGTAAAACCAGCAGAGACGACAGATAGCGACAAAACGATAGCAAATGCAGTTGCCCAGAGTGAAGCATCGCGAGAGGATTCCGAGGAGATGGGAATGTGGGCGTACGTGAAAGAAGGACTCCAGTTAAATCCGATGAATGGTCTTATTTCGAGTTTTCGGGCAGCTTTGCTCGGGCATCCATTGCCGTGGCAGGAACTCGGCTACTCGACACTGGTGGTGGTTTTCGGGTTTGTGTTTGGCTGCATGTATTTTTATCGGCTTGAGCCTAAGTTTGCAGACATTATCTGATGCTGTTTTATCTTTTACCGTGATGGCTTTATGGTTACCCGTATTAAAGTAGAAAATATTTCCAAGTGTTACCGGATTGGGCAAAAATCCTCGAGCGGAAACGATCCCCGGTATCGCATGCTCCGCGACGTTCTGATGGACGCTGTTACAGCGCCAATCCGTAATCTTCGCAGTGGCGCCGCACTTGGGCGCGTGGAAGATTTTTGGTCGCTCAGTGATGTAAGCTTTGACGTACAAGAGGGAGATGCTCTGGCAATTGTTGGTGCAAACGGGGCAGGCAAGTCGACCTTACTCAAGATTCTTACGCAAATAACAACGCCTACCCGAGGACGCGTTGATTTAAGAGGTCGCGTAGGGAGTCTGCTGGAGGTCGGCACGGGTTTTCATCCAGAGTTGACGGGTCGAGAGAACATTTTTCTTAATGGTTCGATCCTGGGAATGACACGATCAGAGATTAAATCTCAATTTGACAGGATTGTAGATTTTGCAGGGATCGAAAAATTTATTGAAACACCAGTGAAGCGTTACTCGAGTGGTATGAAGGTGCGACTGGGATTTGCAGTTGCAGCACACCTTGATCTGGAGATTCTTTTAATTGACGAGGTACTCGCAGTCGGTGATACAGAATTTCAAAGAAAATGCATGGGAAAGATGGACGAGGTTGCCCAGTCGGGTCGTACCGTCTTGTTCGTGAGTCACAATATGGCTGCGGTCGAAAATCTTTGTCCGCGTGCGCTGCTTCTCGACCACGGACGTCTTCTGCTGGACGCCTCGAGTCGGGAGGTTGTCTCGACTTATCTTTTAAGGCTTGGCACCACAACAGGAACCCGCGACCTGACTGATCCGACGATTGCACGTGCTGGAACAGGTAAGGTAAGATTTGAACACATCGATATAAAAAATCTTTCTGGTGCGTCCATCGCGACGTTTGGCATGGGGGAAGGGTTGCATATTCATACAGTTATGCGTGCAGAGCAAGAGGTTCAGGGTGCATTTGCCAACTTTATTATTTCAGATTCACGTGGGGATTTGATAACGATCATTCATGGAAGTGATCAAGGGGATACGAGATTTAATTTAGTCCCAGGGCAGCGGCAAATTCTTGATTGTCGTTTGCCGCGATTGAATTTGCATCCAGGAATTTATGCGGTATCTGCAGAAATCCGGAGTGGCTATGCCCCTAAAGCGATTGATCACATTGAGCGGGCAGTCAGTTTTGAAGTTATTCCTTCAGATGTCTTCGGGACGGGAAAACACCCGAAGAAAGCGCAAAAAATATTTCTAGAATCTGAATGGTCGTCGACAGCGGATTTCTCCTAGTGAAAGGGATATCGCTTTGGGAAAATCTGCTAGAAATCTCTGTTTGATTCCAGGTTGAATCGAATAGCGTATGCGTTTGTGTGTAAGTCTGTGAGTCTGCGAGACACGCTGAGATGTCTGAAACTGGATGCAACAACGAGATCCAACCGGTAAACCGGTGTTTGTTTGTAGCGCACACATTCCCACCGATCGCCGCTGTAGGTATCTATCGCACTTTAAGGTTTATGCACCATCTGCCCTCCTTTGATTGGGAGGGAATGATTATCGCCATGGACGAGGATGCCGTAGTCGGCCATCCCATTGACCATACTTTGTGCGACCGTATCCCAGATGGAACCATCGTCGAACGCGTTGGTGTTTGGAGACCATTGGATCGCTTCATCGAGTGGTTGAAGCACTTTGGCCGATCCACTGAAAAATTATCCATTAGCGACCAAGGCGTTTCAACGGTGGTAGATCCCTCAGCGGTCCTCGGTGACCAGGAGAAGAATCAGAGTCCTTCTGGTAACTTCGCTACTTCGATGAAGGGTTTTCTGCAGAGTGTCCGCGAAATAATTTTTTTCACGCCCGACAACTGTGCGAATTGGATCGGACCAGCAGTTCTGGCCGGATGTCGCCTGGTGCGTCGCTATCGTCCCAAGGTGATTCTTTCGTCCGGGCCACCCCATAGCGCACATTTAGCAGGGTTGGGTATTCATTGGCTGACACGGGTTCCGCTCGTTTTAGATTTACGCGATCCGTGGGCAAGTGATGAGTGGCTTGACCAAACAGACCACCGTTTCAGGTTGTGGATGCAAAAAAAACTTGAACGACTGTGTGTGCGGTTTGCGGATTGTGTGATCTTAAATACAGAACGTTTGCGACAAAACTTTATTGCAACGTATCCTCGGCGATGGGAACATAAATTCATCGCTATTCCCAATGGTGTCGATGATCATATTGTGAAACCGGTAGAGGAATATTTGGCGCTTTCGCAGTCGCGAAAAGACGAAATGGCACTTACTCTTTGCCATCCTGGGAGTATTTATTGGCATCGCAGTCTGATGCCGATCATTGAGGCGATGCGACAGCTTAAGCAATCTGGCGACCAGGTCTATTTTGAGCAAATTGGTTTAGTCGCACATCCGCCCGATCTGGCTGAGCAACTACTCGACTGGGATTTACCGGAGGTTCGTCTTCGTGGTCGATTAAGTCACGAAGCAACACTGCAGCAAATGGCAAATTCCGATGTTCTGGTTGTAATTCAGCCTATGTCGACGCTTCAGGTCCCCGCTAAATTGTATGAGATGCTGATATTTAGGAAACCAATTCTCGTGATTACGAAGGACGGAGCGACTGCAGACTTGATCAAGGAATACGGGATCGGCTTTATTGCGGATCCATCAAGTACGGAAAATATTGTAAGCACAATCCGCTCGCTTGATTCACAAATGCAATCCACATCGATCCAAGGTGATTGGGATCGGGCAATCGCTGCCTTTGATAGTCGAAATCTCACTTCCCAATTGGTGAATGTTTTGACAAAGATCACAAACAAAAAAAGAGCCTTGCAGTGATTAATCTGCTAACACTTGCTCTCTATTTTTCCTTGTCCATTTATCTTGTATACAAGGCAATGGGGCGATCTATTTGGGGTGTCGGGTACTACCTCCTCAATTTTTTTGGACAGCCACAATATTGGGCGTGGGGTCAGGTCTTGCCAGTCGGGATGCGCTGGAGCCTGATTTCGGCGATTGTCATGTTGGGAAGTGTTTATCTCAACGGACAAGAAGCGGAATTTCGCGAAGATCGAGGCATCAAAAGAACTTCGATGTTTGCAATTCTTATGGCCATTAACGGATTAATAGTTCAGTATGTATTTTCGATTAATTTTGAAAAAAGTTGGCCTATTTATGTCGAAATGGCAAAATTTGCAATCCTTTACTTCGTGATGCAGAAAGCCATTCAATCACGAAGAGATTTTATGTTACTGAACTGGTTTCTGTTGTGCGGATTATTTTATTGGGGATTCGAATCGCGCATCTTAGGTAATTTAACAATGCAACAAGGGCGACTGGAAAACTTTGGTGGACCCGGTTGTGCCAAGTCAAATGAGTTAGCAAGTATTGTGGTTTCTCTCTTGCCGGTGGTTGTTGGCTTCATGGCTTTTATTAATTGGAAAGAGAAAATTATAGGAGCAGTCACAATTCTTCTGGGAATTAACTTAATGATGCTCACGCAGAGTCGCGGTGGGTTTGTGGGCCTCATTGCTTCAGGTATAACCATTCCTCTTGTGGCTTCCGGTCGAGTGCGTAAACGCGCACTTCAGGGAGTTGCTTTAGGTTTGCTTGGTTTTATCGTACTCGCGGGTAACCCGGAGATTATGGCACGGTTTATGCGGACATTTACCAGTGATACAAGTACACGGGAAGCCAAAAGAGATACAACCTCTACTGAGTCGCGAAAGTTTTTTTGGATAGTTGGATTGGATATGATAGAGCAGACGCCTTTTGGTACAGGGGGCGACACTTTTGATTCCAAAAGAGCGCGCCGGATCATGAAAAGCAGAGGAGCCCTTCATTACAATAATTCCGTACATCAAGGGTATATCAATGAAGCGCTTGACTGGGGGGTGCAAGGCTTGTTGTTTCATCTGGGCTTTATATTTTCCGGAATATGGTGTGTATTTAGGACCATGCGGTTTCGTAAAAAAATCGGAGATATTGCGGCCGCATTTTATGGACCGTGTCTCCTAGGTGCTCTCGTTGCTTTTCTGATGGGATCTCTGGTAGGAGATTTTTTTAATTTAGAATGGGGCTACTGGCTTACTATTTTGGCTGTGTGCTACACCAAAATTTTTGGTCAAGAAAATTATGGTGTACTTGCCGATACAAAGGTAACAGCGGAGCAAGCGAATGATGCGGATCAAGAGTTGCTGAGGGAACTTGCTGTAGGTGCTGTAGGTAAGGCCTAAGCCAGGAGAGAAAAACATAAGTCTATGTGTGGTATTACAGGCGCTTACAGATTGTTTTCGGCTCAGCCGGTTCCCGAGGAACTTGTCGACCGCATGTGTCAGCAGATCGTTCATCGAGGCCCCGACGATCAAGGAATGTTTGTTTCCGGTTCGATCGGTCTTGGCATGCGACGACTCAGTATTATCGATCTTGTCACCGGTTCGCAGCCTATCTTTAATGAAGATCGGACCATCTGCACGGTATTTAATGGTGAAATTTATAACTTTCAATCGTTGCGGAGTGATTTAATCCACCGTGGGCACCAGTTTGCAACGCAGGGGGATACGGAAGTTATCGTTCACCTTTATGAAGAGTATGGGATCGACTTTGTCAAGAAATTAAATGGCATGTTTGCCATTGCAATCTGGGATGGACCGAAAAAGAAACTGACGATTGTTCGTGATCGGCTGGGTCAAAAGCCGCTTTATTATGCCTCCATCGCAGACGGGATTTACTTTGGTTCGGAGCTTAAGTGTCTCACGGCCTGTGATTCTGTGCCGCGCGAAATTGATCACGAATCTGTTTTTCACTACTTTACACTCGGTTACATCCCCCATCCGTGGAGTATCTACAAAACGATTCGACAGCTGCCACCAGCAGGGCGACTGGTTGCTGATGGTCGGTCGCAAACGATAAAAATCGATCGTTATTGGCAACTGGATGGAGAGATTGATCACAACCAATCGCGTGAAGATGCGAGCGAAGAGCTTTTGCATCTGATTGAAGATTCAGTCAAGTTGCGGATGATTAGTGATGTTCCGCTGGGCGCATTTTTAAGTGGAGGACTCGACTCGAGCATTATTGTTGCCCAGATGGCGCGACACAGTAGCAATCCAGTCAAAACTTTTCATATTGATTTTACGGAGTCGGACTACAGCGAAAAAAAATACGCTCGCGCTGTCGCTGAGCGATTTGGCACCGAGCATCACGAGCTCGTTGTCAATCCTTCTGCTGTGGATATCCTGGATGACTTGGTCCATGCCTTTGATGAACCGTTTGGTGATTCATCAGCGGTTCCTACGTGGTACGTTTCAGAAATGACGCGGAAGCACGTCACAGTTGCACTTGCGGGCGATGGAGGCGACGAAAGCTTTGGCGGATATGATCGCTACCTCAGGATTCTCGAGCGAACCAAACTGCCCAGATTTCTTCGAACCGTTCTTGGTGTGGGTGGCCATGCAGTGCACCATTGTCTTCCTCGAAACGCACCAGGACGCCGATATTTTCGTTCACTAGGCCAAGATCATCACCAGCATTTTATTGTGGGCACGGGTGAATTTGAAACGCGAGAGATTCTATCGCGAGAATTTATCGAACCCATTCGCCATTTTTCAACCTACGCCGCGATCGGTCGCGGACTTGAAACTATCCACCATCAGGATCCGCTAAGGCCATATACAAGTTTTGACCTGCAATATTATCTTCCTGACGACATCAACGTAAAAGTGGATCGGATGAGCATGGCGCACTCGCTCGAATTGAGAGCGCCATTTCTCGATCATCGGATTGCTGAGTTTGCTTTTCGGCTTCCGGCAAACTGGAAAATTGACCAGCGCGTAACAAAGGTCATGCTCAAAAATCTTTTTGGCACACGATTACCGAAAGAAATTACGGAGCAACGAAAATGGGGATTCGCCTTACCGATGGAACATTGGATGCGCAAGGAACTTCGTCCAGCGCTTGAGGAAGCTTTGGAAGATCCGGTCATGCGGGCAGCAGGTATTTTTTGTAATAACGAACTTCAATCGCTAGCGAAAGAGCATTGGGAGGGTAGGCGAGATCGTACGGAAATTCTCTGGCGATATTTGTTTTTTAGGAGATGGTGGTACAAGAATATGGGATAGCCAGTATAAAACGGGCTATTTGAATTCAAATGTGGGTTCCGGTCGCGGATGGAATACAAATCGACGGGACGAGTTCATTTTTAGCGCTCGCGCGATTGAGCATTCCTTAGCGTGCGACATTGGATTTTGAGGAAAAAGTATGTGCGGGATTGCCTCAATTCTACTCAGATCATCTGCGCCGCCAGATCTGGATGTTGCTTTGCGCAAAATGACGGATGTTCAAGAGCATCGCGGCCCTGATGCACAGGGTCAGAAGGTTTTTTCAAAAGGTGATTTGCATGTCGGTCTGGGTCATCGGAGACTGAGCATCATTGATCTGGCTGGTGGTATTCAGCCGATGGCAAATGAGGATCGGAGCATTTGGGTTTCGTACAATGGTGAAATTTATAATCATCTGGAACTACGGCAGGAACTTCTAGAGCGCGGGCATCGTTATCAGACCCATAGCGACACAGAAACAATCGTTCACGCCTATGAAGAATGGGGGCCGGACTGTGTAGATCGGTTCCGAGGGATGTTCGCGTTTGTGATCTGGGATTCTGGCAGGCAGCGGTTTTTTGCGGCTAGAGATAAGCTGGGTATTAAACCGCTTTATTATGCTTTTCGGGAAAATCATCTTCTTTGTGCGTCCGAGATCAAATCAATCTTTGCCTCTGGAGTGTGTTCTCCTCAACTCAACAGCAAGCGTTTGCCCGAGTTGCTTACCTTTGGCTACCTCTCGGGTCAGGACACGCTTTTTGAAGGCGTTCAGACACTCCCTCCCGGTCACCGGATGTTCTGGCAGGCCGGAAATTTAGCAATCGAACAGTATTGGGATATTCCCAGAGCCCCCGCAGAGCCTTCAGTATGCACTGAGGCTGATTGGATCAAGCAGTTTACAGATTTATTCGAAGAGACCGTACAGTTGCGACTCATGAGCGACGTCCCTCTGGGCGTCTTTCTCAGTGGAGGACTCGACTCGAGTGCGATTGCAGCGACGATGGCGGGAAAAATGGGGGATCCGCTTAAGACATTTTCGGTAGGCTTTGACTCGCAGTATTTCAGTGAATTTTCTTTTGCCCGAGAAGTGGCAGCGTCCATTGGTGCCGAGCATCATGAAGTTGTGTTGAGCGCAGAAAATTTAATCGCATCAATCCCAAAATTGGTGTGGCACGAAGACAAGCCGATCCGTAATCCCTCGAGTGTGGCACTTTACCATGTGGCGGAATTGGCCCGAGAACACGTAAAGGTCGTGCTTACAGGAGAAGGAAGTGATGAGTTGTATGCTGGTTATTCCCGCTACTGGGCAACCCTCTTCAATTTACGGTGGGGCGGTTTTTATGAGCGGCTGACCCCACAATGGATTCGCGAGAAGGTTGTACGTTCAGTGCTTTGGAGGTGGCCAATGCCTTTGTCGCTCAAGAAAAAACTTTCGCATACGTTTTTAAATCATGCGATGCGCCCGGAAGAGATTATTTTTGATAATTTTCATGCCATCTTTCCTCGCCGTATTCACGAGGCGCTGTTCAGTTCTGATTTTTATGATCAGGTTAAAGACACAGACCCCTACCACGATACGATCGCGATTTATGAGAACCGTCCTGGAAAGGATACGCTGGATCGCTTGCTTTACGTCGATCAGAAGACGTATCTTGTTGAGCTTTTAATGAAGCAAGATCGTATGAGTATGGCGGCTTCAATTGAAAGTCGAGTCCCATTTCTCGATCATCAGATGGTTGAATTTGCGTCCCGGGTGCCGGCCAATTTAAAATTGAATGGCAAAAGTGAAAAATATCTTGTTAAACAGGCAATGCGACAGATGGTGCCCCGCTCGATTCTGACACGTGAAAAAATGGGATTCCCCGTTCCTTTAAGGCAGTGGCTTCACGAGAGTCATGGCTCGCTGTTTGCAAGTGTTCTGGCAAGTGAGAGAGTCAAACAGCGGAATATCTTTAATGTCGATTTTATCGATACGCTGTTGAGGGAGAATCAGGGTGGTCAGCGGGATCACACAGACCCCCTATGGACGCTGATGAATTTCGAGATCTGGGCGCGTATTTTTCTCGATGGGGAGAGACCCGAAGATATCTCTGCAGAGATCATGTCGAGTTGCCGGGCAGGTGGTTTGCCCGTCGGGGCAGGGGGAGTAGGTTCGATAGAATGAACCCCCGGCTTCGTAAACTGATGGGCATGTCGCCACGCGAAATTCTTTTTCGTCTTCGACATCATGCGGCAATTGCTTCGGAGCGCAAGCGTTTTCTTTCGGGGGCATTCGAATGGTCAGAAGCGGAATGGTCGACCAGACTTTGTGCGACTCAGACCCCCCCACCACTCCCAGACGATCTGGCCCAATGGTGGGAAAAGCATCTGCGGCAGCGCAAGGAAACGCCGATGTTTCTTTCGTCGGCAAGCTTGCCCCGCACCACTGCACTTTATCGCGACCTTTTCCCGGAGCAGGTCCAAGAAATTGAGGCCCGCGCAGAAGCATCCTGTAAAGGCTATTTTTCGTTTCTCGGTGTCGATGCTATCTTGGAAGATCCGATTGACTGGCATCGCGATCCAAAGAGCGGACATCAATGGGATCCGGTATTTCATCGCGACATCGATTTTTCCTTTTGCCGAGAGGGTGGGGGGGATGCCAAATATGTCTGGGAGATTGCGCGACAGGATTATTTAATAGATTGCGCTCTTGCTTTTCATTTGACGGGAAAAAAAGCTTACACCCAGCAGATCGTCCAGTGGGTGCAAAGTTGGATTCAAGCGAATCCCTACTTGGAAGGCATTCATTGGAGCAGCGCGCTGGAAGTTTCGGTCCGGTCACTGAACTGGCTTTGGAGCTATCAACTTTGCCGCCACGAAAACTTTCTCTCGCCGGCAGAGCATTTAGAATGGATCAAGTCTTTTTATCAGCATGGAGCTTATCTGCATCGGCACATTTCTTATTACTTCAGTCCCAATAATCACATTATTGCCGAAGCGGTAGGCCTTTATATCCTCGGCAGTTTTTTCCCAGAATTCGACGAGTCTGCAGCTTGGCGGGTGCATGGATGGAAGGTGATCGAAGAATATGCGTTGCAGCAATTTTATGAGGATGGCGGCAGTACAGAGCAGGCGCTATTTTATCACAACTATTGCGCTGGGTATTTAATACTTGCGGTGCTTCTTCGGGAAGCACGAGGCGAGGTGGTGTCACAACCGTTGCGAGATTGTCTGGAGCGGGCTCTCGAGTTCACGCTCTGGATGACTCGTAGTGATGGCACGGTTCCCAGAATTGGTGATACCGATAATGCGCGTGCCTTCTGTTTTAGCGCACTTCCACTTTGGGATTTTAGAAATCTGCTTTCGATCGGTGCTGTGCTCTTTAAGCGGGAAGATATGAAGTATGTCGCCGGAAAATTTTATGAAGATGCACTTTGGCTCCTTGGCACCGAGGGTTACGCCTCGTTCCAAAACCTTGCAGCCAATCCACCTGAGGAGACGACCCGGAAGTTTCCAGCAAGTGGCTACTATCTGATCCGTAGCGGCTGGGGTGCCGAGGAAGACCATTTGTCTTTTGACTGTGGTCCGCTCGCAGCGGGACTCTATACATCGGCAATTCCTTCTTCAGCACATGGTCATAGCGATCTACTCTCATTTACGCTTTCGATCGCAGGTAAGCCACTTGTAGTCGACGGCGGGTTTTACACGTACGACGAGGATCCGCTTTGGCATCGTTATTTTCGCGAGGCTTCGGCACACAACACGATTCTTGTGGATGGTGCGTCACACGCGAACTACCATCTATCCAATGCATGGTCGTCGGTTGCTGTCGCCGGGCCGATGCGATCGCATGCAAGTCGAATTTTTGATTATGTCGAATCATCCCATGCTGGTTTTTTTAATGTGTCCCCAGCTGTATGTCATCGACGATCGATTTTCCATGATCGGGACAAAGCATGGCTGATTTTGGATCATCTTGCCGGTGAGGGCTTGCATCGGGTCGAGGCTTTTTTTCATTTGGCCCCATCCCAGACTACACCGCTTTGCGATGGACAAGGTGTTTTGATCGAAACGGATCTGGGTCTTGAGGCGGAACTGGAAGTGTACGATTGGCCTGAATGTCAAATCGAGGTGATTGCCGGCGGTGAAGGTCCGGATGGTGGCTGGATTGGCACCGGTTACGGTTATCGGCAAAGGGCTCCAGTAATCCGCGTTTGGGGCGATGTTTGCTTGCCAAACTCCTTCTGTTTTTCGATTCGGAGAGTGGAAAAGGCTGGTGCATAAGGTACGATTGAGAGACGAAAGAACGCGGGCTTCTGGCCCATAAATTTTTTGCGGGGTCGGGGCTCTAGATCTGAATGAAAATTCTCTTTATCCAAAATCGGATCCTCTTTCCCACAAACACGGGCGGCCGCATTCGCACCCTCAATGTCTTGCGGTATTTGGCAAAGTGGCATGATGTTACCTATTTGTGCAATCTGGAGGTAGGTGAAGAGTCACATTGCGATGCGATGCGAGAGGTCGGCTTGAAACTGGAAACGATTCCCTGGAAAAGTCCCGCCCTGGGAGAGTTAAAGTTTTATTTTGCGCTCGCGCTGAATATGTTTTCTCACCTGCCTTTCAACGTGGAAAAAGATAACAATCCGGCGCTGCGGGCGCGGGCTGAGCAATTGGTTGTCCAGGAAAAATATGATCTGGTAATCTGCGATTTCATTTATATGGTGCCGATTGCGAAGGAGCTTGCTTGTCGCGGTAGTCTGCTGTTTCAACATAATGTCGAAGCACAGATTTTTGAACGTTATGTAGCGACCGCGTCGAATTGGCTGCGACGAGCAGTGATGTCTATGCAATGGAAAAAGATGGTGCGTTTTGAAAAAAATGCGGGCAAGTATTTTGATGCGGTAATCGCTGTCAGCGATCAGGATCGCGAGCAGTTTGAGCGCGACTATGGATGGACGCATGTCCACGTTATCGATACGGCCGTCAATGTTGATTTCTTCCAGCCTCAAGAAGAGGAGTTACCAAACCAAATTGCTTTTGTGGGCTCGATGGATTGGTTGCCCAACCAAGAAGGCGTCGAATGGTTTGTGCAAAAAGTCTGGCCGCTCGTGCGGCAGGAACACCCAGACACCGTATTTAAGATTGTCGGTCGTAATCCTTCGCGTCAGGTAGCATCACTCGGTGATGCACCGGGAGTGGAGGTGCTAGGGACGGTTCCTGATGTGCGGCCTTATTTGAATCAGGCTGCGGTGGTTGTGACCCCGCTACTGGTAGGCGGGGGGACGCGGATTAAAATATTTGAGGCCATGGCAATGGGAAAATCCGTTGTGAGCACCTCGATTGGGGCAGAAGGTTTGAAAGTTGAGGACCAAAAGCACATACTATTGGCTGATTCGGTTGCAGACTTTGCGGCCGCGGTGAATCGTCTTTTGGCGAGTCGAGAGACGAGAAAACAGATAGGACAAGCGTCAAGAAAACTGGTTTGCGAACAATTTTCTGCCGAGCCGGTTGCTCGTCAATTTGATGCCGTCTGTCGCGGGGCTGTGGGCTAAGTGTTTCAAGTTGCAACGGCATAGCTACTAGAAGTCATTGTTTGTTTTAAGAGGCCCGCTCGATTGGAGTGAGGAAAGTAAATTTCATGAAACGTATTGCCGTGTTTGGCACAGGTTATGTCGGCTGTGTGACTGCCGCTTGCCTGAGTCGTGATGGATATCAGACGATCGGTGTCGATATCGATAGTGAGAAAGTAGCCGCTCTTAATGCAGGAGAGTCTCCTGTTGTGGAGCCAGGTCTTTCCGAATTGGTTGCGGACCAGGTCGCCGCGGGGAGATTACGAGCAACCGAAGATTTCCGAGAGGCTATTAAGGAAACAGACATTGCCATGATTGCGGTAGGGACCCCATCGGATCGTACGGGTGCGGTTTCGATTGTCGCACTCGAAAAAGTGATCGAGTCGATTGGTCAGTCATTAAATGAGAACAGTCATCCCTATACAGTGGTTGTCCGCTCGACGCTACTCCCAGGTATTTTGGAGAATCGACTAACGCCATTACTGGCTGAAACATCGGGTGCAAATCTTGGCGAGCACATTAATATTTGTAACAACCCCGAGTTTTTGCGAGAGAGCGTTGCCATCCGTGACTATGATGCACCCCCCTTTGTCATCGCGGGTGCTTCCGATGCTGCTGCTGGAGAGGAAGTGTTGGGCCTGTACCACAAAATCGAGGCAGAAAAGATTGTTACTGATACTTACACCGCTGCCATGCTTAAATACGCCTGCAATGCCTATCATGCACTGAAGATTGGCTTTGCGAATGAGATTGGCGCACTAGCGCGATCTTTTGGTGCCGATGGCCAGCAGGTCATGGATTTAGTCTGTCGCGACACAAAACTGAATGTATCTCGGGCTTATCTCCGCCCCGGTTTTGCTTTTGGTGGTTCTTGTCTTCCAAAAGACTTACGAGCGCTTACGCGGTATGCCGAAGAAAGCGCGATGCATGTCAGCCTATTGCGGTCGATCCTACCTTCCAATCAGGAACATCTCGATCGTGCCATTGAACTTATTGAAAATCGAGGCAAAAAAAAGGTAGGCCTCATCGGTTTGAGCTTCAAGGCGGGTACAGACGATCTAAGAGAGAGTCCTTTTGTGACGCTTGTCGAGACGCTCGTGGGTCGCGGATACGATGTTAAGATTTTTGATCCGGGTATTTCGATTAGCCGGTTGAAGGGTCGCAACCTTGCCTATATCGATCAGCGGTTGCCTCACCTTGCAGCCCTACTTGTCGAAGATTTACAGCAGTTGCTCGCGCATGGGGAACTGCTGGTACTCGGCAATGATATTGCCGATGAGGTCGATTTGAGTTCTCGTCGTTCAGATCAAATAATAGACCTGCGGCGATGCCTCGTCATTGCCGATCAAGAGGCGGTCAACGCTTAGAGTGACTGAAGCGTTTCGTTACGAAACCTATAATTGCAGCCCCAGGCGAGCAACCATGACTTCAGCCACCGCGTTGCAGATTGAATCGGTGACCGGCGATGCGCTGAAAAACAAAGAGTTTTTAGCCTCCTGGAAGGAATTTACCGCAGCAAGTGATGGTTTTTGTAGTGATCCTGGGTGGCTGCAAGCGACCAGTCGGGGTCTGAAGCACGAACCTTATGCCCTCTTTGCCCGTCGTGGAGAGCGGTGGGTGGGTGTGCTTCCACTTTCGCTGATTCGTTCTATTCTGTTCGGTCGATTTTTAGTTTCACTCCCCTACGTCAATACAGCAGGTGTAGTGGCACTCGATGATGAAGCGGCTACAGGTCTTATCGATCGAGCAGTCGACTTGGCCGATGCACTGGATGTTCGCTATTTAGAATTGCGGCACGAAAAACCAGTAGCACATCCCAGTTTGAACCGGCAGCGGACCGACAAAGTACACATGCGGTTGGCACTTCCAGACACGGCCGATGCGCTTTGGAAAGCCTTAAGTCCTAAAGTACGTAATCAGATCCGCAAAGGCCAAAAGCAGGATTTTGAAATCCGTTGGGGAGGCCATGACGCATTGAACGATTTTTATGCGGTCTTCAGTCGTAATATGCGGGATCTGGGCACACCCGTTTTCAGCCGTGCCTTATTCTCGACCATCCTTGAAGCGTATCCGAGCAGGGCTGAATTTTGTACGCTGACAGCAGCGGGGAAACCGGTTGCTGGGTCGCTCCTCATACACGCACCTGGAATGACGCAGGTGCCGAGCGCCAGTGCACTGCGAGAATTCAACTCCCAGAACGTGAATATGTTGATGTACTGGCAGTTGCTCTGTCGGTCGATTGAACGGGGACAAAAAACGTTTGACTTCGGCCGCAGTAGTCAAGAAAGCAATACATTTCGTTTTAAAAAACAGTGGGGCGCCGAGGGGGAACCTGCCGTTTGGCAGTATTACGTCCGCAAGGGAGATATTTCAGAAATGCGTCCGGAAAGTAAAAAATATCGTTTTCTCATCAAAACATGGCAACGCCTGCCGGTTCCACTCACACGATGGATCGGTCCCCCGATTGTTCGTGGAATTCCTTGAAACTTTCGATGTAGAGTTCACAGCTGATGCAAAATCATTTGTTATTCACCATTGCATGCCTCACGACACTTGTCGTTCTGGGAGAGGGCGTAGGATTTCGACCAAATCCGCTCGGAGCGGTTGAGCAGACCGAAGAGACGGGAAGTGTGTTTGAGGTGAAAGAAGGCGACGATTTAAACGCGGTCCTCCAAAAAGCCAAACTGGGCGATCAAATCATTTTGGCGGCGGGTGTGCGTTTCCGGGGCCCGATTATTTTACCCAACAAGCCAGAAAAAGAGGGCACAGGCCGCAGTCCTTGGATCACGATTCGAACGTCGCAGTTGGGTGCTTTGCCGCCCGTGGGGCACCGGGTCGCTCCAGAACATGCGGAGCATATGCCCACTATTTACACCGAGAGTAGCTATCCAGCCATTACGGCTGAGTTTCGCGCACACCATTATCATTTCATTGGTATCGAAATTACAACCACTTCCGAAAAAGTCTACGATTTAGTCCGTCTTGGTTTTAATAAAAAGAATGGTCGAGAGCAGGCAACATCAATTGAACAGTTGCCTTACAAGATTGTTTTTGAGCGATGTTATTTGCATGGAACCCGCACCGGTAATTTGCGGACAGGTATCACGATGAATACCAAAGCATTTGCTATTTTTGACAGCTACATCTCCGAGGTGCATGAACGAGGCGCCGATTCACAGGCCTTGATTGGCTTCAACGGCATCGGGCCCTTTAAAATCGTGAATAATTATTTGGAGGCGGCGGGGGAAAATATTCTGTTTGGCGGTGCCGATCCCCAGATAGATCAGTTGGTCCCCGCCGATATTTTAATTGAGCGAAATTATTTATTTAAACCCTTGCGCTGGAAGAAGGGGCATCCCGATTATCAACAGTGGGTCGTAAAAAATCTACTGGAGTTTAAAAGTGCCAGGCGTGCGGTCGTACGAGGCAATCTATTTGAAAATTGCTGGCCTGCTGGACAGTCCGGAAAAGCCATTTTATTTACTGCCCGCAATCAGAATGGCAAGGCGCCGTGGACTGCCGTAGAAGATATTACATTTGAAAACAATGTACTCCGAAATATCAATGGATTTATCCAAATGGGTGCCGATGGGAGAGAAGGGCGCTCGACGCAGCCGCTGAAGAATATTTCCATCCGCAATAATCTGATGTTGAATGTTGCGGAAAATAATTCTAAAGGAATCCGTACTTTTTTTGAAATCGATGGAAATGAGAACCGTCCACCCACGAAGAATGTGGAGATTGTGCATAACGTGGGTTTGTTCGTCCCGGGGCACGGCAAATCCCTGATGCGACTTGGTTCGTCAGGCAAAATTATTGACGGTCTTGTGTTTGAGAAGAATATTTTTTCCAGCGGTCAATATTGCGTTACGGGAGCCGGCAGTACCCCTGGAATACAATCGATCAATCAGTATTTTCTCAACTGGACATTCCGTGATAATATTCTGGTCGGCGACGGCAATGGCAACGGCAACGGCAACGCAAAAAACTATCCGCCTGGAAATGTGATTGTCGCTCAGGTGGACCAGGTTGACTTTATGGACCCTGCTCAGGGAGATTACCGCTTGCAAAGCACATCTCCCGGTCAAAAACTCTCCGGTACGGATGGGTCTCCACCGGGAGTTCATCTCGAGTTGCTGCGAGCTTGGACGGATGGCGTGGCAGAGGGTCGCCCGCCGCAGACAAATGAGTGATCTTTTGCAAACGGATGAGGGGGTTTGTCGTGGCTGAATTGTGGTTCTGGATTTTCTGGGTTGCCTCGTTGGCCATTGTGTACCCCTATTTCATTTATCCTGCGCTGCTCCTACTGGTCCGCCCCTTGCTGTTTCGCTCGGCGAGTCAAGCGGACGACAGCTACCGACCGGCCGTTTCTATCGTCCTGGCAGCCTACAATGAAGAGGATTGCATCCGCGAAAAACTGGAAAACTGTCTCGCGCTCGAATACCCAGCGGAGAAGGTCGAGATTCTGGTTGGCTCCGATGCCTCCGAGGATCGCACCAACGAAATCGCAGCAACGTTTGCTTCACGCGGGGTCCGGCTGTTTCCGTACACCGAGCGGGGGGGCAAGATGTCGGTTGTGAATCGTCTGGTGGGAGAGGCTACGGGCGAAGTCTGCGTTTTTTCTGATATCTCCGAACTGTTTGATCGTGATGTGCTTCTCAAACTGACGCGTCACTTTGCCGATCCACAGATTGGTGCGGTGACGGGCAACCACATTTACAATGAAGAAAAATCGGGGATGGGGGTCGGCACTAAGTTTTATTGGCGGTTTCAACGCCTCTTGCAGTCGATTGAAAGTCGGCTTTCGACGATCTGCATGTGCGATGGCACCATTTATGCTGCCAGACGCGCGTGGTTTGTGCCGCCAGTGAACAACACGATCAACGACGATGTGGCCGTGCCGCTGGGAATTATTCAGCAGGGCAAGCGTGTGATTTTTGAATCCGAAGCGGTCGCCCGTGGGGATGTGCTGCAACAGACGCGGCGTTTTTTCAGGCAGAAGATCCGCAGTCAGTCGGGAAAGTACCAGAACTTTTTCCGCTTCCCCCGCATGCTTTTTCCCTGGCCACCAGCACGATTCTGGATCTATCTTTCCCACTCGGTGATGCCGGTCCTTGTGCCGTGGTTTCTACTGCTTGCCTTGGTAGCCAACATTCTGCTTGTTGGCTTCGGTGGCGAATCGCCCCTCTATTTTTGGACGCTTTGTTTGCAAATTACCTTTTATTTCACAGCCATTCTGGGCCTTTTGGCAGACCGCTTGAATTGGTATCTACCGCTGACGGCCATTCCCTTTTATTTTGTTACGGCCAACCTCGGCTCGATTTTCGGCTTTTTTGCCTTTCTCGCCGGGGCTCAGTCGGCAGCGTGGCGGAAGGTCGAATAAGCACAAGATTACACATTTACCGCTAGGTCGATACGCATGGTAGATTCCGATTTGCGCGAAGTCTTCGTGTTTTACCACGTTCCCAAAACAGGCGGTATCAGCATAAATCACTTGCTCAATGAAAAGCTGATCCGCGGGGTCGACTTTATTGATTTGGGGCTGGCCGGTCAGGAGGACGATGCGGAGCACGGCCGGTTACCGATCGAAAAGCGATCGCGGGAGGAGCGGAGTAAAGTTCGCGTGATCTCCGGACACGAAGTTTTTATGCGCACCGAGCAGCTATTTCCTGATCGGACCCCGCGAAGGATTACGTTTCTTCGCAAACCGGCCAGTCGGATCGTTTCGGCGTTCAATTACGAGACCTCCCACGCTGCCCCTTTCACTCGGTGGGATGAAACGGTTCCCTTTGAAACGTGGTACCGCCATCAGGAACGCGACGTGATGACGAAGTTTCTGGCCAAGCGGGTGATTCGCAATCGTCTGGGCGTCGCGTTTGCCCAAGGGCAACGATTTGCCCGTTATCCGTTGCACCTTGGCTGCGGAACCTGGGTGTTTGCCCAGGTACAAAGGGCACTGAGCCAATTTTGGTTTGTCGGTTGCACCGAGTCATTGAGCAGTGACATGCCAAAGATTGCCCGGCGGATGGGCATCGACGGTGGGGTCGATAAACGCAATGCGACGGGCCGCAATTTTTCCCGCAGGCTCGACTTAACCCCTGAACTCGAAGCACGGCTCGCCGAAGACAATCGATTTGATACCGAGCTTTACGAACATTGGAAAGGGCAGATCGCTTCACGGCTTACGGAGATTGAAGCTGAGTCGGCGGCTTCCGGTTAAGGCAATACGTTTCGCTTGAGCAGCTCTGCGAACCTTGTCTGCGAAAAACGTCTGCGAACCTTGTCTGCAAAAAGTGTTTACCGCTTGCCCAAGTATTTGCGGATCTTCACGCTGCGGACCTTGCCACTTTCAGGCTCCTGCATCCGAATCTCGACCTGCACGGCCTTGAGCGGTGCATCGTAGGGCGGCGACTCGCGGAGGTCTTC
>Ga0209986_10000172_pt1 | contig 58490 bp, 57 predicted proteins | sample BlataG_FD_183168 | JGI IMG/M metagenome (GOLD analysis project Ga0209986, IMG submission 183168) | Deep subsurface microbial communities from Black Sea to uncover new lineages of life (NeLLi) - Black_00105 metaG (SPAdes) (version 2) | ecosystem: Environmental > Aquatic > Marine > Oceanic >... | reverse complement strand
TCCCAGCGCCGCGGTGGCATATGAGTTGGCGCTTCCCCTAGGTCTCACCGGGATTGGCCTGGTCCTTGGGAATCCTGACCTCTGGCAGAGGGCGTTGCTGACCTTCGGGTTGCATCTAACCTGGGCTATAGTTGCTGGTCTGGTGACGCTGACGATTATCGGATTTCGTCCTCTGACTGGGAATAGCCACTCATTGGCTGCGGCGATGGTGCTGATGGGACTTGTGGCGTTGTTCAGCGCGGCGGGCATGGGGGCTTCGGTGATGGCTTCTATCCCCACTCCTACGCCAACCCCAACGCCTACCCCTACATCCACGGCTACCGCTACTGCCACGATGACACCCACCAATACCCCCACCGCTACGGCTACCCCAACCGCGACACCCACGCACACATCCACCGTCACCCCGACGCCCACCCCGCCAGCAGCTGTGGTGATTGGAACAGGCGGTCAAGGGGCGATGCTGCGTGATGAGCCCGGAGGGGCTATCATCGGCTTTTTGGCCGAGGGTGACCCGCTGCTGATTATCAGTGAGCCGGAAGAGGTCGATGGGGACACTTGGTGGCAAGTACGAACCGCCGAGGGAAAGGAAGGTTGGATCGTGGGGGGCATACTGGCCACAGTCACGCCAACCCCATCGGTCACGCCCACTTTTTTAGTTACCTCTTCGCCAACACCGTAAACTTTTCGCCAACAGTATTTTGGAGTGCGCAAGCTCTGCTTGCGCCTCCTTCGACTTAGCCGAAGGTTCCGAGCCCTTCAACAACGCCGAAGGTCCCGAGCGAAGCCGAGGGGCTCAGGACAAGCTCCGCTGAGGGACTCAGGATAAAGCGGGAGCAGAGCTTCCGGATTCCACACGTTGCATCGGCTATGAAATCTAGTAAACGACATGCCGATCTTGACGGAACCCCGAACTGGTCGTAAGATGTTTAATGAAAAAGATTTTCAATATGTCTAATCCGAAGATTGAACGAATCCTCGCTGATCTCAAGCGTTTGGGGTACCGCCTGACTCGCCCGCGGCGCTCAGTGCTACAGGTGTTGATGGAGGCTGATGATTGTCTGCGCCCGGAAGAGATCCACGTGCGCGCTCGCCGCTACTGCCCAACGCTGGGCCTGGTGACCGTGTATCGAACCCTTTCCCTATTGTCGGGGATAGATCATGTCCGCCGGGTACACCGTGAGGATGGTTGTCACGGTTACGCCCGGACTGAGCTAGCCCACGGCCACCATCTGATATGCCGGGATTGCCATCAGGTGATTGAGTTCCCCGGACTGGATGATTTGTCACTCTTGATTGATCCTATCGAGCGCGAAACCGGCTTCCTGGTTGAGGATCATTTGTTGGAGTTACTGGGCTTGTGTCCAGCCTGTCAAGGACAGGTGGAGGTATAGATCAAATCTGCGGTTACGAAATGCGATTGCTGCTCACTATCCTCAACATTAACCAAAGCCGCAGCTTCACATCAAGGTGTTTATCATAGCTCATTGCAGCAAGAATATCTGTCATATATTGCTTTACCCCCCTGCAGTCCTGTACGGGCGCAAGAATAATCATGGCTGGGGATTGATGGCAATCCGAAAATCATCTAAGCTGGTCTGGGTAATCGCGGTGGTGACCTCTTTGGCGTTGGCTGCTTGTTCGTCATCCGCCTCTCAGTTGATTAAGGCTTCTGACAAGAATAGAGAACTTGTGCAGGCTGAAAACAACTTTCTTATAGACATCTACGACCTTTCACCGACCGATTTGGGAGAGGGTGAGAGTTTGCGCGTGGCGGCTACTACCAATATCGTTGCCGACGTAGTAGCCAACATCGGCGGGGAGGCAATCGAGTTAACCACCCTGATACCCCTCGGTGCTGACCCTCATACCTATGAGCCTACTCCTGGTGATTATCAGGTCATGGTCGACGCCCACGTGATCTTCCTCAACGGTGTTGGGCTGGAAGAGTTCATGTACCAGACCCTTAAACAAGTCGCCGTCGATGTTCCGATCGTGTCGCTTTCTGAGGGGATCGAATTGAGCTTGTTCGGTGGAAGTGAGAAATCTGATCATCAGGAAGGTGGGGGGAACGACGAGGGGGAGGACCACGATCACGGTGAGGGAGAAGCCCATTATCACGATCAAGCAGGAGTGGACCCTCACGTTTGGTTTGACGCTTTCAATGTCATCGTCTGGGCTGAGAACGCGGCCCATACCATGAGTGCTCTCGACCCAGCCAACGCTGTTCTCTATGAAGCCAATGCATATGCGTATGTAGAAATGCTAAAAGAGTTGGATGCCTGGATTCAGGAGCAGGTGGCCCGGGTCGTACCTGAGGATCGCAAGCTGGTGACCGACCACCTTGCCTTTAGTTACTTCGGACGCCGCTATGGCTTTGAGATGGTTGGAGCCGTGATTCCTGCCTACAGCATGGCGGCGCAACCCTCGGCCCAAGAAATCGCCGAGCTGGTAGATACGATCGGCGAACAGGAGGTCAAAGCTGTGTTCGTTGGGACGACGGTGAATCCCAGGTTGGCTGAACGGGTCGCAGAAGACACCGGCGTTGAGTTGGTCCGGCTATATATTGGCTCCCTGAGCGAGCCAGACGGTCCAGCGGGCACTTACATCGCCCTTATGCAATACGATGTGAACGAGATCGTTCAGGCTTTGTTAGAGTAGGTGACCTCATGGCTCAACTTCTGACCCGCCCCGCTAACCACGATATTTCTGCGCCGCCAATTCAGATGGAAGGCGTCAGCCTTCGTTACGACAGCACCTTTGTGTTGCGAGATATAACTTTCAGTCTTCCAGCTGGGCAACTCGTTGCAGTGGTCGGGCCCAATGGGGCTGGCAAGACCACGCTTTTTCGGATCATCGCCGGCATCCTGCGCCCCGAAGCAGGGTTGGTGCACGTCTATGGTCACAAGCCAGGGGGGCATGTGTGTATCGCCTATGTACCACAACGCAGCCAGGTCGATTGGAGCTTCCCGATCACTGTCAAGGAAGTGGTGATGATGGGACGCATTCGTAAGATCGGGCTCTTCCGCTGGCCAAACAGGCATGACTGGAAATATGTGCGCCATGCGCTAGAGCGGGTTGGGATTTCTGCCCTCAGCAACCAACAAATAGGCGAATTGTCTGGGGGACAACAGCAGCGCGTATTCCTTGCTCAGGCGCTTGCCCAGGAGGCGGAAATCGTTTTGCTTGACGAACCGCTAACCGGCCTCGACATGCCCAGCCAGGAAGCGATCTTCGCCACCTTGGACGAACTGAAGCGGGAAGGTGTTGCGATCATGGTTGCCATGCATGACCTCAACCTAGCCGCTGAACGCTTTGATCAAGTAATGCTCCTCAACCGTCGATTGATCGACTTCGGCTTTCCACAGGATGTGTTCACTCGCGCCTCCTTACTCGAAGCATATGGCGGAAATGTACATCTTCTGCCAGAAGGTGAGGGGATGTTGATCGCCGACACCTGCTGCGAGGGTGGGGAGGAGCATCTGTAGCATGGATGAAATCCTGCATTGGCTCACTCAACCCTTTAGCTACGCCTTTATGATACGCGGGATGTGGGCTTCGCTGATCGTCGGAGTGGTCTGTCCCGTGCTGGGCACCTATGTTGTGCTGCGGGGGATGGCCTTCTTGGGCGATGCCCTAGCTCACATCATACTTCCAGGGGTTGTGATGGCATTCCTCTTAGGGTGGCCACTAGCCGCCGGCGCGTTGTTGGTTGGTGTGCTGGCTGCTCTAGCTATTGGTGCCCTCGGTAGGCGCTCAGAAATCAAGCAGGACGCGATCATTGGTGTGGTCTTCGCCGGAGCCTTTGCCCTTGGTGTGGCGTTGATCTCGATGCAACGCAGTTATGCTGTCGATCTGGCTCATATCTTGTTTGGTGATCTGTTGGGTGTTTCGAACGATGACCTGTGGCTGATGGCAGGTCTGGGGGCGTTAGTGCTTTTCACGGTCTTCGCGTTATATAAGGAATTTCTGGTGATCTCCTTTGACCCTGTGCTTGCCACGACCTTGCGCCTTCCGGTGTCTTTACTGCAAAATATACTACTTGTCCTGCTGGCCATAGTTATTGTGATTTCCATCCAAGCGGTTGGTGTTGCCCTGGTGCTGGCCATGTTAGTGACTCCAGCTTCCACCGCATATCTAATTAGTCGAAGATTGCCGAGTATGATGTTGTTATCGGCAGGTATTGGGTCTTTTTCAGCCGTCTTGGGTTTGTATCTCTCGTTCTACGTTAATGTTGCCTCGGGACCGGCGATCGTTCTTGTGGAGACGGTCATCTTTGTGTTGGCTTTTGCATTGGCGCCACGCCGGGGAGCACTATGGGAATTGCTGCGCACTAGGCGAGGATAGTGAACTACGTCTGTTAATCTATTGGACTCGGTTGCGCTTGCTACTGAAGTGAATATTATTGAATTTATGAAACGTTCTCGAATCTGGGTGCCGCTGGCACCCTTAGATTGGATCAACCATAGTACCCGCGCCCTCGTTCTGGTCGCCGTGCCGCTGGTTGCTGGTTTGTACGGGTGTCTCTCAACCAGCCTGATTTTCCTCCTGACCGGATGGACGGTTTTCACCTTGCTCATCAACCTCGCGCAAAGGGGTGGTTGGAAACCCACGTGGTTGGAGAGAACTGAGGTCGTCATTGACAGCGGCTTCGCAGTAGCGACGATTGGGCTTTCCGGTCTTGTTGAAAGCCCACTGTGGTGGACCCTTTTAATCGGACCGATGAGAGCGGGTCTGTATTACGGGTTGCCAAGCATCCTATTAACGACTGGTCTGAGCTTAATTTTCGCCGCTCTGATGAGTGTGATCTTCAGCAGAGCCGGCATTTGGGCGTTGATTCCAGTTGGGATCTACACCGGCACAATGATGCTAGCCGCGGCCGTCGTTGGAGTCCTCGAAGAACAGGTGCGCCGCAGGGCGTTGTTCGTCGAGCGGGAGCAAGTGATGAGCTTGGGTTTGGCGCGTGAGCGAGAGCAGCGGTGGGCGCAAACCATCTTCCTCATAGCAGCTGAACTAAACGCTACATTAGATTTCGAACGAGTGTTGGACATGGCGCTGGATCTAAGCGTCCGCGCCTTGGCGGATTCGGACTCAGTAGATACAGAGCTGGTGAGTGCGTTACTGCTTCTAGTCGAGGATCGACTGCATGTTGCCTCTGCCCGGCGCTTGGATCACGCCGACTGGCGGGTCTCTCTGACCGGAGGGAGCGGGTTAATTGAGCAGGCTTTAACCGCTGGTGCTCCATGCCTCTCTCACGACTTGGCGCATGACCCAGAATTGCAGAGCCTAGGTGCTCTACGGGACTGCAATGTTGCATTGTGTATATCCCTTGCCTCCACCCTGGAGACATACGGTGTACTCTTATTTGCCCACCCGGATGCGCGCTATTTCAGCGTTGCGCGGGTGGAACTCCTGGATGCCTTGGCAAAGCAAGTCACAATCGCTTTGCAGAATGCCCAGGAATATCAGAATTTAGAGCAGGAGAAGGAACGTATCACCGAGATCCAGGATGAAACCCGCAAGAAGCTGGCGCGCGACCTGCACGACGGACCGACTCAAACAATCGCTGCCATTACCATGACAATCAACTTCGCCCGGCGCTTGATCGAGCGCGATCCGAAGGCGGCTGTTGATGAACTATATAAGGTGGAGGATCTGGCGCGCCGCACAACGCGGGAGATCCGTCATATGCTATTCACTCTGCGTCCCTTGATCTTGGAGTCAAGGGGTCTGGTGGCGGCCCTCTGTCAATTGGCCGAGAAAATGCGTGAGACACACCGGCAGAATGTTATCGTTGAGGCCGAGCCGGATGTGGCTGATGAGATGGAGATCGGCAAACAGGGTGTGGTGTTCTACATTGCCGAGGAGGCGGTTAACAACGCTCGTAAGCATGCTGAGGCCGAACACGTTTGGGTGCGTCTTACCCGTCGTGGCGACCAATTTGTGCTTGAAGTAGAGGATGACGGGGTTGGTTTCAATGTCGGTGCAATTGATGCCAACTATGAGCAGCGGGGGAGTCTAGGGATGGTCAATATGCGTGAACGCACCGAATTGGTTAACGGGGAATTGCACATAAAGTCGGCCGAGGGGGAGGGGACGTGCATAACCGTAACCGTACCCCTGATGGAAGAGAGCGTTGAGAGGCTGCATCAACCCGGATCGGCCAATTAAAGGTTAATGGATACAAAAGGTTAACCTCGGACACAAGTACCCCTTTGATGGCTAGGTCATTTAGTTACCCGGCTGATCCGCTTCCTTGACCAGGATTGGCATTGCCTGCTTGACCAGTGAGGGATATATGCAGAAGGAGAAAGTGATAATCATCGGATCAGGCCCGGCTGGTTTAACGGCCGCAATTTATACCGCCCGCGCGATCCTCAATCCGCTGGTGATAGCGGGCAGCCAACTTGGCGGGCAGACTTCTATCACCAACCAGATCGAAAACTATCCCGGTTTCCCTGAAGGAATCACAGGTCCTGAGCTGGGCGAATTCATGCAGAAACAGGCTGAGGCCTTTGGGGCGCGGATCATGATCGATGAAGTCACTGGGGTTGACTTCAATAATGGGTCGCCGTTCATTATTAGAACCCATGGTGAAGTTTTCGAAGCGGAGGTGGTCATCGTCTGCGTGGGTGCCTCGCGCAGACGGTTAGAGATACCGGGCGAGGAGGAGATGATCGGACATGGGGTTTCATTCTGCGCCACCTGTGACGGCTTCTTCTTCCGCGATAAGGACGTGGTAGTGGTCGGTGGTGGGGACAGTGCGATGGAAGAAGCCGTCTTCCTCACCCGCTTTGTCAACCAAGCTAGAGTTATACATCGACGTGATGAGTTGCGCGCCGGAGAGGTGCTTAAGAAACGTGCCTTTGCTAACGAGAAGATCAGCTTCATTTGGGACTCGGTGGTCGAAGAGATCATGGGGGAAGGCAAAGTGGAGGTGGTGCGCATCCGGAATGTAAAGACAGGTGGGACCAGCGAATTGGCGACGGATGGTGTTTTTATCTTCATCGGTCAATACCCCAACTCGTCTCTGTTCGAAGGACAGTTGGAGATGGATGAGAGAGGCTATCTGATCACCGACGATCATATGGCCACCAGCGTACCTGGCGTGTTCGCAGCCGGAGAGATACAGGACTCAACTTATCGTCAGATTGCCACCTCAGTTGGCCAGGGATGTGCTGCAGCGATTATGGCTGAGCGTTGGCTGGAGGAGCAAGAAAAGGGACGTGGCTGAAGCAGCAGGGTTATCCTATAGCATACACCGCGGCGGAGGTTCCGAGCAGGGGCATCCGCCGTTGGTCTTGATCCATGGTGCTGGTGGCAGTCGACTCGATTGGCCACCTGAACTACGTCGATTAAAGGGTGAGTGGGTCTACGGCCTCGATCTGCCTGGACATGGTCGCTCGCAAGGCGAGGGGGAACGGGCGGTTGATAGATACGTTGAGCATATTTGTAACTGGATGGAGGCGGTGAGTCTCGAACGAGCAGTGTTGGTTGGCCATTCGATGGGCGGCGCCATCGCGCTGAAGATGGCGTTGGATATACCAGCTCGGGTGGAGGGGTTGGTGTTGGTGGGCACCGGTGGTCGTTTGCGGGTAAACCAGGTGATTCTGGGGTGGACCACCAACCATAAGACATTTGGTAGAGCGGTTGACCAGATCATCGCCTGGGCTTACAGTCCCAGTGCGTCGCCCAGATTAGTTGAGTTAGCCCGTACTCGTATGGCCGAGACCCGTCCCGAAGTACTTCATGGGGACTTCTTAGCCTGCGATCGCTTCGACGTGCTAGACCGGCTAGGGGAGATCAAAGTTCCGGTGCAGGTGATCTGTGGTGTGGATGACATGTTGACGCCGCTGAAGTATGGTCGTTTCCTAGCCGAGGCCATTCCTGAGTCCAGCTTGGTGGCGATTGATGGCGCCAGTCATATGGTGATGCTCGAGCGGCCGGGGGAAGTTGCCCGGGTAGTGAGGGAATTTATGGGTCAGTTCTATGGTTAGTGGTGTAGGAAAGGGATCAGGGAATAGGGATCAGGAATGCATGTCAATGAGTTCCTTGTTTCTAATCCCTAATCCACAATCCCTGATCCCAAATCTCTTTCTTCCAAACCCAATCTCTTCTTCAATGTCGGCAGAAGGGCTTTGATAGCCTTTGCCCGATGGCTCAGTCGATTCTTTTCCTCCAGACTGAGTTCGGCCATAGTGTAGTTGGTACCCTGAACGAGGAAGATTGGGTCATAGCCGAACCCTGCCGATCCACGTTCGGTAGCGATAATCTCACCTAGGCAGGTCCCTTCCGCAAGGTCCACCCCACCTTCGGGGCTGGACAGGGCGACGACGCATCTGAAGCGGGCCGTCCATGGTTGCGGATGGGGATGAAGCTTTTCAAGCAGTAAGCGGCGGCGCAGGGCGTCCGAGGCGCCCGATCCGCCAAGTCGAGCCGAGCGTAGACCGGGAGCACCGCCGAGGACAGCTACTTCCAGACCACTATCGTCAGCCAGGGTCCAGATCCCACTGGCGCGAGCGGAGATAGAGGCTTTTAGGTGGGCGTTGTCGGCGTATTGGGCTCCGGTCTCCTTCACTTGAGATCGGATGCCGATCATACTAGGGTCAACGACGACCAATCCGGAGATGTCTAGCAAGTCGCGAATCTCCCGTAGTTTGCCTGGGTTGCTGGTGGCGATTAGTAATCTAATCATTTTGTGTTCCTAAAGTTATGGCTACTCGAACAGTACTGACACCCAATTTATATGCAGGACCAATGTACTATCCCCCATATATAGGGCTTTCTGATCTAATAATAATAAATTATGTTTAGTACAATTACAATGTCTTGACCTTCGATTCTAACTATGTTATAATGCGTTCGATTTTTTGGAAACTCTTTTGCTAGGCGGTGCGAACCTGAATAGCCGTTATCCGTTGCGGCTCAATGTCGGTTTCTTGCTCCACAAGAATGTCGGCGAGGGCCGCAATTTTGATTTTGACTGTGATTCCGTCCGTGTCAGCGATGATCTAGACGTAAAAAGGCTGCGAGGTTCTATTCACTTAACCCGCACCGGCCAGGGGATGTATGCACATGGTCGCTTGCAAGCCCAAATCGACCTCCAATGTGTGCGCTGTCTGACATCTTTCGATCAACAACTGACCATCGAACTTGATGATCTGTTCACATATCCACCCGATCGGGCAAGTGATCCGCTGCTTTCTATACCCGAAGACGGAGTCCTTGATCTCAATCCGCTTCTGCGTGAATACTTGTTGCTGGACATCCCAATTCAACCGCTATGTCGGCAGGACTGTAAGGGCTTTTGCCCAATCTGCGGTGGCGATTTGAATGATACCGAATGCGAACACCCTGACACCGAGGTTGATCCTAGGCTGGCGGTGCTGAAAGCGCTGCTGCCCAAGTTGTAAGCGTTAGGAGGGCGCTACAGTTGATCCACCCCTTGTTTTTAAATAGTAGTTTGTGCTGTATTTGGGAGGGCATGGATGAGTGTTTCTAAGAAGAGGTGGGAGAAACGAGAAGCGTTCGCTGCCCTGCTTGAAAAGGGTGATTACCAGGGCTATATTACAACCGAGGACATCGTCGTCGTTTTCCCTGAGGCGGAGGATGTTGAGGAGCGGATGGAGCGCCTGCAGGCCTTCTTCCGAGGTGTTGGTATTGAGGTCTACGAAGACCTTTCCCAAATACCATCCCATCTACGAGTGGGAAGCAAATTAGATGACCCTCAGAGGTTCGACCTCAGTGCTATATCGAGCGATGACACCGTGGGTCTCTATCTGAAGGAGATGGCCCGTGTCCCGCTACTGAACATCGAGCAAGAGGTCGACCTAGCCACGCGCATTGAACGCGGTAAGAAATCTGAAGAACACCTCATCAAACTTGATGGTAATTGTCCGGCTGAGAAGCGGTCCGAACTCCAGGGCCACATCCAGGATGCACGATCAGCTCGAGACCATCTGATCAAAGCCAACACCCGCTTGGTGGTCAGCATCGCCAAGAGGTATATGGGCCGTGGGGTGCCGTTCCTTGACCTGATTCAAGAAGGTAACTTGGGACTGATGAAGGCGGTTGAGAAATTCGACTATCATCGCGGGTATCGCTTCAGCACCTATGCCACGTGGTGGATTCGCCAGACCATTACCCGTTCCATCGCCGATCAGGGACGGACAATTCGTGTCCCGGTGCATATGTCTGATCGCATCCGCCGGTTGTATAAGATCGCCCGGCAACTCGAACAAAACTTAGGGCGTAAGCCGACCCCGGAGGAGATTGGCATGGTGATGGAGGTCGATGCACGCAAAGTGCAATGGATGATGCGTGTCTCCTGGCGCCCTCTTTCGCTTGAAACCCCGGTTGGGGAGGAAGAGGACACCGAGTTGGGAGCTTTTGTCGAGGATGATTCCACTCCTACCCCTCCCCAAAGTGCTTATCAGAACCTGCTACGCGACAAAATTGAAGAGGTGCTATCCACTCTAAACCCTCGTGAGGCCCGTATCTTACGGCTTCGCTTCGGACTGCATAACGGTCGTCCCTATACCCTGGAGGAGGTGGGCAAGAAGTTTGGCTTGACGCGTGAGCGCATTCGCCAGATCGAGGGTAAGGCACTGCGTCGTCTGCGTCACCCACGCCGAGCGCGCCAGTTGAGGGATTATTTGAGTTAGACCTCTACTTTTCATATTTGGTTTACAGATAAGGGTTGTCTAGATAAACCTGTCGAGCAAGAATTATTGGGGCGGACCAGCGTGTCCGCCCCTTATGGAACATATTGGGGCCGACTTTGGTCGGTGCCTACATGACGAATTTGTTGATAACGGCTTTTGGGTACAACCCCTCGACTTCACCTTACCATTTGAAGATCGAAGTCGTAACGCAGGTATTGTGCCTATAAATAACCAACCTCTTTCGAGGAGGTTAAATTTCCGCTATACCGCTCGTCTTGGCGGTTGGAAATCGTGCGGTCGCCGGCGCAGGCGCCAGCGCTCCTCCTTCGGCAAGTAAGCCAACTCGTATACCTGCTCGTCAGGGGTCATCACCAAGAAGTGTCGCTCGCCATCCTGCTCCCACTGCCGACCAATTGAGGCCACATGATATCGTTTGCCATGCCAAGAAAATGCCAGCGGACGGATAGCGCCGTCGGCCTTAAAGCGTACCTCGACGGCGATGGCCTCATTCACGCCCCCTGCTCCAAGATCCTCAGCAACAAGGTTAGTGCGGCATTGACCGCGTCCGCTTTGTTGGCTTGGCGATCGCCCTGCCAAATGTGACGCTCTCCCCACTCTCCTCCCCGAGTACTAACCGCCACCCAGGTTAGCCCCACCGGTTTATCTGGTAGTCCACCCCCTGGACCGGCGATGCCGGTCACCGACAATCCCACATCGGCGCTGAACGCATGGCGGGCTCCGCGTGCCATTTCAAGTGCTGTCTCCTGGCTAACCGCACCGTGCTTGTAGAGGGTGTCATGCCGCACGCCCAGCAGCTGCTCCTTGGACTGGTAAGCGTAGGCTACGATCCCACCCAGGAAATATTCCGATGAACCAGGCAAGTTGGTGATGCAATGACCGAGCATACCACCAGTGCAAGATTCGCCCAGTGCCAGGGCCCACCCCCGAGCTCGTAATGCCTGACCGATCGCAACTACCAGAGCTTCAGTCATCTTCCACTCTCTTCAGGGCAAATTCTGATGAAAATACAGCCTCCTCGGCAGCATCCTATTCCCTAATCCCCGATCCATGTTCCCATCTTTCTCATTGAACCGTTGACTGTATGTGCCGACAACAGGTTATGACCATTATACTGCCTAGTTGACAGCCGCCTGGCGGTTAGGTATGCTTCGATTTGTGAGCCAATTATCCATCTTCGGATTCGAGCCGCAAGTTTGGTCGGTCTCCAGCCTAACGGGTTACGTGCGCCAGGCGCTTGAGAGCGACTACCGACTACAGGACATATGGGTAACGGGTGAGGCTTTCAACGTCTCGCGCCCCTCTTCCGGCCATATATATTTCACGCTCAAGGATGCGGAGGCTTCTCTGCGGTGTGTGATGTGGCGATCAGAGGTTGCGCTGCAGAAGGTTTTGCCGCGCGATGGTGAGGCGATCGAAGTGCACGGTCACGTCAGCGTCTACGAAGCTGGTGGTCAATATCAACTCTACGCCGACGCTATTCGTCCTGCTGGCGAGGGGGATCTATTCCAGGAATTCTTGCGTTTGAGAGCCCTTCTGGAGGCGGAGGGATTGTTCGATCCTGAGCGTAAGCGGCCGCTGCCCATTTGGCCGAAGCGGATCGGAGTGGTGACCTCACCCACGGGGGCGGCTCTACGAGATGTACTCAATGTGCTTCGTCGACGCTTCCCGTTGGTGGAAGCGATCCTGGCTCCAACACCGGTGCAAGGGGACGAGGCGCCGGCAGGGATCGTATCCGCTCTGGAGGCGCTCAACACCTACAGCCAACCTGATCTGATCTTGCTGGTTCGTGGTGGCGGATCGATCGAGGATCTGTGGGCTTTCAATGACGAGGGCGTGGCGCGGGCGATCGCTGCCTCGCAGGCTCCGGTGGTCATCGGCGTTGGCCACGAGACAGATGTCATCATCGCCGATTTCGTCGCCGATGTGCGCGCTCCAACGCCCTCGGCGGCGGCCGAGGTTGCCACCCCGGATCGGGAGAACTTAGCCAATGAATTGGCGGAGATGCGGAACACCCTGGAGGATGAATTTCGCAACTATCTAAGGGAACTACGCCGGGAGTACAAAGATTGGCAGGCTGCTCTACTCAGGGCCTCCCCAAGGGCGCAGGTCGCAAACGCCCGTCAGCGGGTGGATGAGGCGCTGTACCGGGCCACCGCTGCGATAAGTCACGACTTAGACCTACGCCGGGCAGCCGTTGTGGGATTGGCCCAAACCTTGCATGCCATTGGTCCATCAGCCGTCCTTGCCCGAGGTTATGCTGTGGTGACACGGGTTGACGACGGTGCAGTCGTGCGATCGATCGGTCAGGTTGAGCCTGGCGATGAACTAAATGTGCGGGTGAGTGACGGCACCTTCGCGACTGAAGCGAGGCCTCCATTCGACAGTTCAACGTCAGATCCAATGTCGTAACGACCCGTCCGTTTTGGTATGTTTTTCGCACTGATTTGAAATGTTAGGGATGTGTTTTCTAATCTGAATCGTATTCTCTGAACACGATTTGATCTAGAGCCTACTTAAAGAACAGATGTCTGGACTTAAGGATTTCGTATTCAAGCATGGACGGGGTAGAGGTCACCTGTGGGTGATTCTCTTCTTTCTACTGCTCACTTTAGCGGTGACTTGGCCGTTGGTCCTACATCTGACAGATCGGGTTCCTGGATGGTTTATTGCTGACAATTACGAATACATTTGGAAGATGTGGTGGTTTAAACATGCAATAATCGATGTGCATCAATCCCCGCTTTTTGCACCCGACATTTTTTATCCGCAAGGTTTCTACCTCGCCCATGCTGAGCTTTCCCCACTTCACACGGTCGTAGGTTTGCCTCTAACTTGGTTATGGGGTGAGGTTCCGACATACAACTTATTTACTATTCTATCCTTTGTGCTTACCGGATGGGCTACCTACGCGCTTCTCTACCGCATGACAGGGAACCATTGGGCGGGTTTGATCGCTGGCACCATACTCACCCTCACACCCTACCATACTGTCCGCTATGGGGGCATACTCCCTCTTATGTCCATTCAAGGCATCCCAATATTCTTTCTATGCTTAGAGATGTGGATTGAAGACCGCCGATGTCGGTGGGCTGCATTTGCTGGTATTGGCTTTTTATTATCAGCATGGGCCTCTCTGTATTATGCAGCCGGTATTATGTTGCTCGCGCCTGTGTACGCTTTGATCCGCATGCAACCTATTCGAACATACCTAATAGACCGCAGAATGTGGATTGGGTTCAGCACTATGGCGATCATTATCTTACTGGGGTTGGTACCGCTCGTGCTACCCTACTTAGAGCTTCGCCAGCAAGTGAGCCTACATATACCACTTGATGATGTGGACTTCTGGTCGGCAAGTGTGAGTGACTATCTCTTACCACCGGGGTTGCACCCAATGTGGGGGAAGTGGGTGCGGGAGCGATTGCTTTCTGTTCCTGAGGAGTACCCGCAAATTTCATTGGAGTTTGTCCTTGGTATAGGTTGGATTGGATTACTCTTTGCTCTTTACGGATGGCGTCGAAGCAGGCATCCCGCACGAATGGCCTCAACATGGTTCATGATCAGTGCCCTTGTGCTCAGCCTAGGTCCGAGGTTACATTTAGGCCGATTTCCCGTCGTGATTCCTGCACCTGACCAGCTTGTTGAATGCTTTCATCGTATTCTAAATACCATCGGTGCCGCTCTACCATCAAGTGAGGGTTACCATCTCCTCCAGGCAGAGGGAATCACTATCCCGCTTCCAGCGCTTCTATTGCGGTGGATCTTCCCAGTCTTGGTTGGAGTGCGTGCCTGGAATCGTTTCGCAGTCTTTACCAGCTTGGGCTTAACCATCCTTGCCGGCCTCGGTTTTGCTAAATGGATTTCCCTTGAGATTGCCCCTGGAGGAAATCCAAGGAATCAACTCCTGGATAGGAGTCGTTTGGCAGGGATCATCGTGTTGACCTTGGCTATCTTTGAACTCTGGCCAGGACGAATTCCGGTGAAGCCTATTGAGCCGCGTCCGGTCGACCGTTGGCTTGCTGAACAGCCAGGCCAGTTCACTATAATGGAGTTGCCTCTAACAAGTGCATTAAGTGCACCACAAATGCTCTATACCCGCTTTCATGGCAAACGAATTGCATTTGCTTATGGAACTTACTTTCCTTATTGGTATCGAGAGCAATATCCTGAACTTAAGGAGTGTCCGGATAATGCCTGTATTGAACGCCTCCAAGGATGGGATGTGCGCTTTCTATTGCTTAACAGAGAGGCCTTGTCCCGGGGATCTCAACTCGAGGCTGATCTCGATGACTCTGAAGCACTAGTTCGAATTGGCGCGTTTGATGAAATAATTGTCTACGAACTGCGAGATGCATGGAGTGACGGTTGAACTGCTACTTTACCGAGAAATTAATCAGTATTGCCGTTTCATAAAAAATTAGGTTTGGATTAGTAAGGCTAACTTTATGAAGGTTTGTTACTTAAAAAATCTTATTCGTCATGCGCACTGTTCTCATCTTAGGACGTTCGAATGAATTCGAGAGCCACTCGGGGTTATGGTCTGCTGGAACCATTCTTGGCTCGCCAACGGGCCAAGATTGCCAACCGGTTGATTCCGATTAAATTGCGCCACGGCAGAATTCTTGACATAGGGTGCGGAAGCCAACCCTACTTTTTGGCTCACACAACCTTCCGCGAGAAGTTTGCTATCGATCAAAACGAAGGCGTTGGTGTCCTTGATGATATTGCGTGGTTCACCTTGGATCTAAATGTTTCGCCTGAGCTGCCCTTTGAAGACAATTTCTTTAGTGTGGTCACGATGTTGGCCGTTATCGAGCATCTCAATCCCCATAGCCTTGTCACCTTATTTCGCGAATGCAAACGAGTGCTCATACCCGGGGGCATGGTCATCCTCACCACCCCAGCTGCTTGGTCAGATCGTCTACTACGTTTGATGGCCAAACTTCAGTTGGTAAGCAAAGAGGAGATCGAAGAGCATGTTTATACATACACCTTACCTTTGTTGGGTTGGTATTTCGGGAGCGCAGGATTTCCTATGCAACAGCTGCAATTTGGTTATTTTGAGTTGGGGTTAAACTTGTGGGCCAGAGCGCGTAGTTAAAGTGTCTGTGATCTCCCGGTTTTTCTGTCAGGGGAGGTTTATGTCCAAAGTGGGAAGTTGGAGGGAAGATGGCTAAGACCGAAGTGTTGGATAAACTCACTTTTAAGCAAGCCTTTGATGAGCTCGAGACGGTTGTTGAGCGTCTCGGAACTGGCGATTTGCCATTGGAGGAGGCGCTGGCGTTATTTGAGCACGGGCAAGCCCTTGCCACCCGTTGCAGTGAGTTGCTTGAGCAAGCTGAACTCAAGTTGCGGCAGCTCGTTCCCGATGAATCAGGGGGTTATGTTGAGAAAGACTTTGAAGGAGGCGATGATAGGTGAGTCCCCTTGCTGCGCTTGATAATCGGGTGTTGATCGCCGCCCTGCTGGCATGGGCAGTGGCTCAGGGGTTAAAAATGCCGATTGAGTATGCCCGCACACGGCGGTGGAATTGGGTGCTCCTGCTCCAGGCTGGTGGCATGCCTTCCTCTCACTCGTCCTTAGTCGCCGCCCTAGCGCATGGTATTGGCTTATTGGTTGGATACGATTCGGCCATGTTCGCGCTTGCGGTAGTTGTTGCGATGGTCGTGATTTATGACGCTACAGGCATCCGGCGTCAATCAGGCTTGCATGCTGAGGTGATCAATGTCCTGGTGCGTGACTTGCTGAAGGGCCACCCCATGCGACACGAGATACAATTGCGGGAAGTCCTCGGTCACTCACCGCTGGAAGCCATAGTTGGTCTGTGTCTTGGACTGGCGGTTGCGCAGATTATTGTATAGGGATGGTTGAACTAAGGCACCAGTTCTACATCTCCCTCCGGCGCAGGATCCCCGGCAATTGGCGTGCCTCCGGCGCGCCGAGGGCAAGTGCGGTTAACCAGTAAACTACTACCCCAATCGCCACCCCAGCCCCACCGATCAGCCACATTGGACTACCGTCTGAAATTGTCAGCCAGACCAACAGCACAACACCCATGGTGGTTGTGGCGGCCACGCTGGCCACCAGGCCGCGTCGCAATCGGCGTAGGTCAAGACCTCCCAAGCGGCGTCGTATCATCGATAGCAGGATAAGGCACTCCAGCGCTGTAGCGAGTGAATTGGCCAGCGCCAGACCGCCGTACGGTGCCCAGCCGATCCTTGCGAACCACGGGGAAAATATCAGGCTGAAAACCACGTTTAGGCTCATCGCCAGAGCCCCCACGATAACCGGTGAGCGGGTGTCTTTCATCGCGTAAAAGGCGCGCACGATAATCTCGAGCACTGAATGGCCTATCAATCCGGCGGCGTACCAAAGAAGCGCCCAGGCCACCAGCTCGGTGGAACTGGCGTCGAAGGCCCCTCGCTCGAAGAGCAGTGAGACGATAGTCTTGCGGAGCAAAATCAAGCCGAGGCTGGCAGGCAAAGAGAGGAAGACCACTCCTCGCAACGTATTAGCCAGTGAGGCACGCATCTCACCTACCCGTCCGGAGGCGGCTTGGGCCGAGAAGGTGGGCAGGGCGGCGATGGCGATAGATTGCGCAATGATGATCTCGGGCATCATCATGACCGCTCGGCCGAGGGTGAGGGCGGTTAGACTCCCTTCTTCCATAGCAGAGGCCAAGATGATGTTCACCAGAAAGTTGAGTTCCACGACCGCCACGCCCAGCAGTCGCGGCACCATTAGCCTTCCCACCTGGCGCACGGCGGGCTGGTCTAGGCCCAGGGTTAGTGTGTAGCGCCCGCCAACTTGCCAGAGCCCGGGAAGCTGTATGGACAGATGCAGCGCGGAACCGAGGACAATACCCCAAGCCAACCCGTGAATACCCCATCGAGGCACCAAGAAGCGCATCCCAACTATCCAGCCCAACCAATAAAAGGTGGGCGCAAGCGCTGGGAGGATGAAGTGCTGGTGGGCGTTTAGGGCGCCCATCAACAGACCGCTGACGCCGAAGATGACTGGCGCCATGAGCTGCACACGCAGCAAAGAAACCGTGAGCTGGATCTGTGCGGCGTCTTGGTAGCCTGGGACCAGCACACGGCGTACCAGCCAGGGCGCCAGTAGCCAGGCCAGCGCAGCCGAGAGGCTCAAGGCCACGATGATCAGGTTGGTTACCGCCGAGGCCAAACGCCATGCGCTCGACCGGTCGTCATGGGTTAGGAAACCGGTGAAGGTGGGGACAAAGGCCGAGGCTAGGGCTCCACCGGCTATTAGATTGAACAGCATGTCGGGAAACTTGTTGGCGGCGAAGAATGCGTCGATCTCAGCGCTGGTCCCGAATTCCCGGGTGTATAGCACCCGGGTGACTAGCCCCAGGAGGGTTGAAAGGCCGAAGCCAACCATCACGACGCCTGCGGCACGGACGATCTGGCGATCCGCGGTTGTTTCGCTCACGAGGGTGGATTATACAGGATGCACAAGGTTCCGACCTTGACGTTAGATTGTCCCCACACCAAGCAAAATCACCTTACGGAGCCGGTTCTTATGTTCATGAGGACATAGTGGCATGTGCTCGACCTTTAGGACACGCCTTTGAACTTAAAGAAGATTAATAAAAACGTGTACACTATTCAGTAGGCTACCCTCGACAGGTCTTTGGAAACCCGCCTCGAAAAGGGTAAAGTCTCCCATTGGGGTGATGTGTGCTTTATCAACCGCAAACAGCTCATGCAGAAACACTGTTCCAGGAAGTTACTGAACCGTGGAGCAAATCGGCCAACTGCACCTGGTCATTCTCATATATATTAATCATAATGGCTGGCGTGGAAGATAGATGGGTCAGGAATAAGCGTTGGGCCATCTCTATCAGCCTCCAACGAGGATGATTATGAACGATGTAACTGAAGATTTCCTTGGTGAGCTTCGCCTAGGCAAGCAATTGAGCACGACCGGTCAGGTCGCGGCAAGGGGGTTGGTTGTTGTCCTAGGTTTGATGTTTTTAGTGCCCGACCGCGTACTGGATCTGGTCGGTCCGGTTGCAACCGTAGCCACCTTGCTGGCTTCTGTCCTCCTAGGACTGACGCTGCTCAGCATCCTGGAGCTCCTTGGAGGCAGCAGTGAACGAGGCGGGACTTATACCTTGATTCATGAGACGTTAGGGAGATTGGGCGGTTTCTTTGCCGGTTGGTCCATCCTGGCCGGGTATGTAGCCTTAACCGCAGCGTGCCTGCGGGCAACGATAAGCCACCTCACCCTTCTCTTCATAGAGTTGAGGCCGGTTGCCCCGTATCTGGCGCTGGGAATACTCTTTTCACTGTTGCTGATCCAACTCTTCCGATTGCTACCTGGACGCGATTTGATCTGGCCAGCGATTTTGATCTTACTTGTGGTTCTGGTAATCGTATTGTTGGGTGTCCTGATGCGCGTCGACATGCGGCTTGAACGTGCCTCGACCACTGTTGCTTCGAGTGACTTAATACGAGCCGTTGGTTTAATGGTCGTCAGCTACGCGGCTATTGAGGCGATTTTAACCTTAAGGCGACATGTTCAGGACCCAGCGCGCCACCTACCAATTGGGCTACTGGCGACCCTGCTCGTCGGCGGCTTGCTCTTTGTTTTAATCCAGTTAGTGGCATCTAGAGTCCCCGAACAGATCGGGCATGTGGAGAGCACAGATTTAGTCAACGCTTTGGGAGTACCAGGCTGGTTGGTGTGCTTGGCCGTTGTCGGGTTGATGCTTGCTGCCAATGGGTGCTTTACAACCGGTGCCCGTCAGTTGAACGCTCTCAGCCGCCAGGGCGCTCTGCCAGAAAGGCTGCGCCAGATACGCCCTCCTTTTCGCGCGCAGCCGCTACTCTTCGGCTCATTGTTTATCTTCACCGCACCGCTGGTTATTTGGGCTCCCACAAGATGGTTGGTGGATGTATCGGCGTGTTTGTTCCTCGTGCCGGTGCTTCTGCTCAATTTAGCAGCTATCCACAGTCGACGCTCCGAACCGGAGAGGAGGCGTTTATTTATTGTGCCTTTCTATCCCCTAGTCCCGGGTGTGGCGCTTGCCTTTGGTGGAGCCTTGTTGTTTGCGCTGCCAATCCCCGGGATTCTTGGTGGTGGTGCATGGCTACTGCTGGGACTGGTTATCTATTTGACTTATGGACGCGCGCATCTGAAGGAGGCGCAGGAAGGTGTTCTGGGTCTTGGTCGAGAGCCTGGCTATAAGAAACCGGAGGGGGTATGGCGTATCCTGGTGCCGTTGAGCGCAGGGGTTGAGAGGCATCTGATGCTGGACCTGGCAACCTCACTGGCCCGACAAACGGATGGCGAAGTGATCGCGCTACAGGTCATTCCCATTGCCGATCCCCTGGCGATTGAGGAGGGACGACGTATTGCCCGGGAGCGCAACACGCTTTTCCAATGGTCAACCCGCGTGGTGGAAGAAAGTGGCGTGCCGACCTTTCCGATCACCAGATTAGCGCGCAGTGTCTCTGAGGGCATCCTTGGTACAGCCGATGAAGAGCAGTGTGATTTAATTCTTCTTTCCTGGTCGATCCGATCTGAGCGGCAAGGTGTGCGTATGGGGAGGGTGCTTGAACCTGTTGTGCAGCGGGCACCCTGTGATGTGGCGGTTGTCGCATTTCATCCGGACCAACTTACCAAAATTGAAGTACAGCCAGCTGCCAAGGAGGAATTGGGTGGTGTAAGGAGAACGGGGCGGCGTGTCGAACGTATTCTCGTCCCTACCGCGGGTGGTCCACATGCACCCCTTGCCACTCGGTTAGCCCTACTATTGGCTCGCGAATATAAAGCTACCATCAGCTCGGTCTATGTGGTCGATCCGGATGCCTCCCAGGATGAGTTGGCCGAAGGCCGGGCACGTATTCAGCAAACTCTCACCACCATGGGTGAGCAACTGGTAGGTTTGCCTGGCGGTGACGGACAACAAACGGGATTGGAAACAGTTTCTCTTGAGAGCCGCGTAGTCGCCGCCGAAAGCATAGTAGAAGGTATCACCCAGGCGGGAGCCGAGAGCGATCTGGTGTTTATTGGTGCTTCGGAAGAGAGTCTGATCGACCAGGTGTTGTTTGGAAACATTCCCGAGAAGGTGGCACGGGCATGTCCGTCACCGGTAGTGATGGTGAAGCGCTTCCGTGGTCTACGCCGCTTCTGGTTACAGCGCGCCTGGGACGCTTTGTATGGGATGCTGCCGACGCTCTCGCGCCAGGAGCAGGTAGCAGTATATAAACAGGTACGGCGTGGCGCACGACCGGATGTGGATTTCTTCATCATGATGGGACTTTCGGCAGTTATCGCTACCTATGGGCTCTTGCAGAATAGCAGCGCGGTAATCATTGGTGCCATGTTGGTCGCGCCTCTCTTCACACCCATCTTGGCCCTTAGTCTGTCCATAGTGCGAGGTGATATTCGCCTCCTTAGGCTGGCCGTGGAATCGGCGTTGAAAGGCATAGCCCTGGCCATTGGATTATCCATTCTTCTAACCGCGCTCTCGCCTTTGAGAAGCGTGACCCGCGAGATCGCGGCCCGCACGCATCCCAATTTGTTCGACCTGGCAGTCGCCCTGGCATCCGGCATCGCCGGCGCGTATGCAGTGGCTCGTAAAGATGTGGCCTCCGCACTGCCTGGTGTTGCTATCGCCGCAGCACTGGTGCCCCCATTAGGCGTGATCGGCGTCGGCCTAGCTGTCGGCGATCCGGGCATCGCCTGGGGAGGCAGCGTGCTCTTTATCACCAACCTGATCGCGATCACCCTGGCCGGTTCGGTGACCTTGCTCCTGCTCGGTTTCCGCCCCACCGCTCGAGCCAAACGAGAAGCTCGCCTCCGATTGGGCCTGGTGGTTTCACTAGTGCTATTCACCGTGATCGCGATATCGCTGGGAGTGGTGTTCGTTCGCTCAGCCCAGGAGTCACGTATTCATCAGAAAATTGACCAGGTGTTGGCTCACGAGTTTGGGGCGACTTCTGATTTCGAGATCGTCGGCTTCGTGTTCGAGGTTCAGGACGACCAGGTTGATGTATCGGCCACGGTTTACGCCCGTCGCCCGGTATCCACGGAACTTGCCGAGACCACGCGCGACCGCCTAACTGAGGCCCTGGGTTATCCGGTACACCTGAACCTGATGAGTATTCCGGTTGTGGATCTAGAATTGCCGGCACCATAGTTGTGCACAGTTCCCGGATGCGCCAGCATTAATACCAGGATTTGGCAAGGTTACACTTTAGGTGAGGGTTTAATCAAGGTATATTATTGAGAGCCGGGGACGCCGACCCCGGCTCTCTTCAAAGGAGGAGAAGAAGAGTTTCCGCCCTTCTGCTAATACTATATCGGATTTCGTGTAGCTAAACTGGTCTCCAACCTGACGCCTAACCTACGGAATCCATACGCTGAGTGGCTCTTCAGTACCAGAGGGATTCTGCTTCATCAGGATATCTTACTTGACCGAATGAAACAAATGTGCTAATATCTCCGGTCTTCCTCTGAGAACAGTGGTGGTTTCTTTATGTCATCAAACCAGGCAATTCGAACCGAAGCATTGGAGCGTATCTATAAGATTCGGGGTGCGAAGAAGGACTCACCCAGAGAGCTGGTCGCGCTCAGGGATGTGAATATCCAAGTGCCCCGTGGTGAGCTGTTTGGATTACTTGGCCCCAACGGCGCAGGCAAAACCACGCTGATCAAGGTTCTAACCACCTTGCTCGCGCCTACCTCCGGCCGGGCGTTTGTCTCCGGATTTGATGTAACCATTGCACCACATGAGATAAGGTCTCGCATTAACATGGTTTCCGGTGGCGAGTCATCCGGCTATGGCTTGCTCACCGTGCGTGAGAACCTGTGGATGTTCACCCAGTTCTACGGCATCCCTTCGCGGGAGGCCAACCGGCGCATCAAAGAGCTGTGCCAGCGGCTCGGAGGTCGACGAATGCGAAGATGCGTTGGTAGCTCCCCACGAGTTAAAAAGTTTGCGGGGAGCTAGTAAGCTCGCGGGACGCTGATCTATGCTCGTCGGGGTCTTTGACCTCCGACGATAAAATCCAGGTGCTTGGCCAGCGGGTCTGTGACCCGCTGGGAGCAGGAGTCGGATGTGTTCTAGGTGCTTTGTCAATCCTAAACGTTATTGTTAGCCATCCATATACGAATATACCTCCTTCCCTGCTCATGCTATAATCCGCCGCGTTTGAATCACCCGGAAATCCCATGTTGATCGACTGGATTTTAGCCTTTACGCCTATTCTACTCATCCTGATACTAATGGTACGGTTCCGGTGGGGGGCTGCCAAAGCCGGTCCGGCTGGATGGATGGCGGCCGTTGTCGTCGCCGCCGTGCATTTCGGCGCCGGTGTAGACCTATTAGCTCTGGTACAAGTCAAGGCTTTGTTGCTCACCCTTGATGTACTGTTGATCGTGTGGGCTGCTTTCCTGCTATATCGGGTGGCTGATGAGGCGGGAGCAATACGAATTATTGGGCAGGCTCTACCGCGCCTGACAGCCGATCGAGGGATGCAGGCGTTGTTGATCGGTTGGGCTTTTGCCTCCTTTCTCCAAGGAGTGGGGGGGTTCGGCGTGCCAGTGGCTGTCACCGCTCCCTTGCTGGTTGGCCTGGGTTTTTCTCCGTTGGTCGCGGTGCTCATTCCCTCCATCGGTCATGCCTGGGCGGTTACCTTTGGTTCCCTAGCATCATCCTTTCAAGCCTTGATGGCTGCCACTGGTCTGCCGGGAGAGATGTTGGCTCCAGCGTCGGCAGCTTTGCTAGGAATAGCCGGCTTCGGTTGTGGGTTCATGGTGGCTCACGCCGCTGACGGTTGGAGTGCTGTTCGCCGTTTGGCTTTGCCAGTGCTTATGCTCGGTGTGGCGATGGGCTCGGCACAGTATGGATTAGCGACGCACGGTCTGTGGAATATTGGGGGGTTCGGCGGTGGGATGGCTGGGTTGGCGATGGGGATCCTTATCGCGACATGGTATCGTGGCGAGCGTTTGGAGGGAGGGGTCAGCAAGCTTAATCGGGGGTCGGTGTTCACCGCCCTCTCGGGCTACCTCGCTCTCATCGCCATTACCTTGCTGATTCAACTCGTTCCTTCAGTGAGGGCATTTCTTGGACGAATTGTAATCAAGGTGCCCTTCCCCGAGATGAGTACTGCTCTGGGTTATGTAACTTCTGCCGGCTATGGGCGGGCGATCCCGCTCTTGAGCCACGCGGGTGCCATCCTGGGTTACGCCTCGCTGACAGCTTATCTGATCTACAACCGGGCCGGGTTATACCGGCCTGGCGCCGCGCAGCGGATCTTGAGCGAGACGATCCGGCGGGTGATGTCCTCCAGCCTTGGCATCGCTTCTATGGTTGCCATGGCGGTTGTGATGTCCCACGGGGGCATGACCGATATATTGGCGCGAGGGCTGGCGCAGGTGGTCGGGGCGTTCTACCCGTTGGCATCGCCATGGATCGGCGCCTTGGGTGCTTTTATGACTGGGTCGAACACGAATTCCAACGTGATATTCGCCATGCTGCAACAGAGAACTGCAGAATTGCTTGGCTACAGCCTTCCGTTGATCCTCGCCGCCCAGACCACTGGTGGGGCTATTGGTTCGGTCATTGCCCCGACCAAGATTGTGGTCGGGGCCAGTACAGCCGGCATGGCGGGTGAGGAAGGGATGGTCCTACGTTCGCTGTTGCCATATATTGGCCTGCTCATCGCTGGGGTCGGGTTGATCGTTTGGGGATTCATCAAAGTGGGATCGGGATGAGCGAGCGCTGGGACGATCAGGAAAAACGCAGATTCTGGCTGCAGGTGGTTGCTTTATGTTTGATCCTCCTGCCGCCTCTGCTGCTCTATGCCACCGTCTCCGCCGGTCTAGGTTGGGTGACCTGGATTCTGATGGCGATAACCATTGGGGGTATGGTTCTGGGGATGTGGGTTTCGTAATGGCGTATGAGGTACAATGGCGAATATGACCGACATACTTGTATTAATCACACTACCTTTTCCTGAATCATTGGTTGAACGACTCCGGGCAGTGGCACCAAATTTACAAATTCGCATTCACCCGGCAAAGACAGCTGAGGATTTACCCGAAGAACTGCTCGCCGAGATCGAAGTTCTGTATACGATTTCCGCCCTTCCCGATCCGGAGATGGTGCCAAAACTACGCTGGATACAGTTCCACTTTGCCGGAGTGGACCACGTCGCAGACCATAGCCTGTTACGCTCAGGTTTGCAGGTGACCACATTAAGTGGGGCAGCGGTTCCACAGATCGCCGAGTTCGCCCTGATGTGTATGCTCGCATCGGGGCACCAATTACCGGTCATGATGAAGGATTCGACGGGGACACGCTGGGCAAAAGATCGCTTTGAGCGCTACCAGCCAAGGGAGCTTCGGGGAAGCACGGTGGGCATCGTCGGCTACGGCAGTGTCGGTCGGGAGGTCGCCCGACTCTGCCATGCCTTTGGAGCCAGCGTGCTGGCCACCAAGCGTGATTTAAAGCGCCTGGACGACACGGGCTACACCCTCAACGGACTAGGTGACCCTGATGCCGAGTTGCCTGATCGCCTCTATCCCCCCCAGGCATTACCTTCCATGGTCTCGTCCTGTGATTTTGTCGTAGTTACTGTGCCCCTCACCCCTCAAACGCGGGGTATAGTAGGCGAGCGCGTTTTCGGGGGGATGAAGCCAACAGCTTACCTAATAGACGTCTCGCGCGGCAGCGTGGTCGATCATGGTGCGCTGGTCGAGGCGCTGAGCGAGAAACGCTTGGCGGGGGCGGCGTTGGATGTCTATCCGATCGAGCCGCTACCGGAGAGCAGTCCTTTGTGGGGCATGTCAAATGTGATCCTTTCGCCGCATGTGGCCGGAGCATCGGAGCATTACTACGAACAGGCGGCGGAGTTATTTGCGGAAAACCTACATCGTTATCATGCCGGGCGACCGTTGCTAAATCTATACGATCCGGATCGGGACTATTGAGATGAAAGGAGATGGCGTGATTCGAGGTGTTATTTTCGACCTAGGGTCGACTCTAATCCGATTTAATGGCGACTGGCCGGAGATGCTCCAGGAAAGTAGTCAAGCCCTAATTGAAGTATTAGAGCAGGAAGGCTTTAGTCTGGACAGTCGGTCTTTTACTGAAGTCTTCACCAGTGAGATGACGGAGGGTTTTCGGGCGCGCGAAAAGGACTGGATCGAAAGGACGACCTCCTCCCTGCTGTGTAAGGTGATGTCTCATTTTGGTTATGAGCAGGTTTCGGACGAGACTGTTGCCCGCGCCCTGGTTCGGTTTTACTCGGCTAGCGAGGGTCGCTGGGAACCCATGGAGGGTGTGTATGCTGTACTTGATGAGCTTCTTGAATCCGGCCTGCGTCTGGGTTTGATATCCAACGCTGGGGATGAGAATAACGTGCAGCGATTGATCGATAATGCAAGATTACGTTCCTATTTCGATCCAATTTTGATCTCAGCCGCGGAGGGGATTCGCAAGCCCAACCCTCGGTTGTTTGAGACAGTGCTCGAGGCCTGGGCCATGCCCGCCCACCAGGTTGTTATGATAGGAGACTCGTTGGCGGCGGACATCCTTGGAGCACAGCATACTGGATTACACCAGATTTGGCTTACAGCCCAAGCGGATACACCCTCCAATCGCGACCATGCTGACGTCATTGTGCCCGAGGCTATTGCCGAGGACATCACCGAGGTGCCCGGCCAAGTGCGACGTCTGGCAGAGATGGCATCGGGAGGCTAACCGTGCTCGATTTTGAACCAGTCAGCGAACACATCTTGCGCCTCGAATTGCCTTTCCAAATCTTCGGATTCATCAACGTTCCAGTTGCAGTGTGGTTGATTCGGGTTGGGGGAGATTGGATCTTGATTGACACTGGTCCTCCAGAGACCGCTGACCAGTTGGTCTCGGCGATCGTTCGGACGACTGGGGGTCAAGGACCTAAACGCGTAATGCTAACCCACGCACACTATGACCATGGCGGTGGGTTGGATGCGGTGCGTATTGCCTGGAACGCAGCCATCCTTTGTCACCACGACGAAGTGCCCTTCGTCACCGGCGAGGTGGGTTACCACAACTTGAGGCCGCGCAGCCTGGCGTACTGGTTCGGCCGATTCTTCCTCAGGCGAACCAGGTGGGGATTGCCGGTGGCGCGTGACCTCGAACGGGGTCAGGCGGCCGATGGTATGGCCGTGATTCATTTGCCCGGCCACACCCCAGGTCAGATTGGGTTCCTCCACCCAGAGGATCGGGCGATGATCTGTGGGGACGCGGTGATGAACCTGAACGGACGGCTTTCGTCGCCCTTGGCAATTACCACCCCGGATCCCGATATGGCTCAGGCCTCGATGTTTCGCCTTGGCGAACTTGATTATGAACACCTGCTTCCATCCCATGGACCACCTATACTCGGTCGCGGGCGGGAGGTGATGATCGACTTCCTCGGAGGCCGTGATCTGGAAGAAATCCCCACCAAATGGTAGCAGTTTGACCATGAGCGTCAATTTCCAATGCTCGTTTGCTAATTATTAAAATAAGGGGCAGTTCTCAAGTGCCAAGCCGAATACACCAGGACACGACTGGCACCTCGCGTCACTCTTCGCTTATCTTCTAGGGGATGATGATCAACATCTCTAGTAGCATGCTTTGGCCGTTCCTACCGATTTCAAAGGGCTAGCGCGTTGGAGTATCGTTGACCCTCATTGCGCTACTGACCCCGTCATCTCTGTTACTAGCTCTATGACTACTTCCCCCGCTGGTCCAGTAGGGGATAGCTTCAGCCGTCGGAGTGTGATGATGCTCAGCTGTTGTGGGTTGAGGGCAACGCCGGTAAATGGTTTGAAGATCGTCCTGGTGAATATGATATTATTGTTTGAATAATTTATGAGTGCACAAAAAACAACCCTCGAGGAGTGGGGACCGGTATATGTGGGGATGCGGGTGCGGGCTGCACCCCCACATATACCGGTCCTCTTCTCGCGGTTGACCTTTTTTCAGTGGCGTCATTTATGGACCTTGAATAAACCCCTAGGGGAGAGGAATGAATGAGATGTTAAACACAATTCTACGTCGCTGGATTGCTTACACTTTGGTGGGATTGGCCATGATTGGCTTGGTTGCTGCCTGCAATCTCCCAGGCGAATCAGACCAGGACCCAGCTACTCCAGAGCCAATCTTATCGCCAGCTCCGGCTTCGGGTTCTATCATCGGCATAGTGTGGCATGACTTGTGCTCGAACATCAACCAGGGTGGCGCGCCGCCGCCTGGTTGCATTGTTGCTGCTGACGCAAGCGGATTTGTAGCCAATGGGATCCTGGAAGCAAATGAATCGGGCATACAGGGTGTGCAGCTTTCACTGGGTAAAGGATTTTGTCCTTCTGAAGGTTTGGCGACAACTACAACCGGACCTAACGGGAGTTTCACCTTTTCGGATTTGGACCCTGGAGTGTACTGCATCTCAGCTGATGCCTCGAATCACCAACCTGGGGTATGGACCTACCCCGTAACGGAAGGCAGAACGGGAGATGGATTGATTGTCGTTACTCTGGGCTCTGGTGAATTAAAAGATGGTGTGAACTTCGGCTGGGATTACCTGCTCTTGCCCCCTACTGCAACGCCTGAGCCTGAGGACACGCCGGTTCCCACACCATCATGCACGGATAGGGCGTCTTTCATCAAAGATGTGACCATCCCAGACGGAACATATCTACCACCAGAGGAAGACTTCGAGAAGGTCTGGTGCTTAAAAAATTCTGGGACTTGCACGTGGACGTCAGGATACTCGCTCATGTTTATCAGTGGTTACTCCATGGGCGGGCCAGGATCTGTATCTTTGCCGGGTGCTGTCCCTCCCGGCAGCATCGTTGACCTGTCGGTGAACCTACGGGTACCGAAGACCCATGGTTTGTATAAGGGATACTGGATGCTTCGCAATCCCAGCGGAAACCTCTTTGGGATCGGCGAGAATGCCAACGAACCGTTCTTTGTGCAGATCAACGCCGGGCCTGAGCCCACGCCTGAGATCACCGATTGGCGCGGCGAATACTTCGATAATCGCGAGTTGGAAGGCGACCCAGTCTTGGTGCGGAACGATGAGGAAATCAACTTCAACTGGAAGCGTGAGACACCTGCAGATGAACTCCCAGCGGACAACTTCTCAGTGCGATGGACACGGGAGGTCGAGTTCAATGCGGCGGTATATCGCTTCCGCCTCCGTTTCGACGATGGAATCCGATTGGTAGTAGATGACCAGCTGGTTATCGACGAATGGGAGGACGGCTCTGACCGCGTAGTGATGGTAGACCTTGCGATGTCCAAGGGTGGATACGATATAAAAGTTGAATACTATGAGCACGGTGATAATGCGCGTGTACACCTAAGTTGGGAGAAGCTCACAGCTCCATCCTATCCAGAGTGGACGGGTGAGTATTGGTTCAATCGCACTCTGGATAGCGACTGGGCCTTGGTGCGCAGTGATCTGGAGATAAACTTTGATTGGGGCAAAGGATCGCCTGCATTGGGGATTCCCAGCGATGACTTCTCGGTGCATTGGAGCCGTCAGGTGGATTTCGAGCCCGGAGTATATCTCCTATATGCTCAGGCTGACGACGGCATCCGGCTCTATGTTGATAATGACCGTGTCCTGAACGAATGGCACGATAGTGGAGGCATAGAGATTTATTCAGTGGAAATGACCCTTACCGGATCACACTGGTTGAAGGCTGAGTACTACGAACATGGAGGAAATGCCAGAGTCAAGTTCTGGTGGGAAAAGATAGGTACGGTGAACACCCCTCCAGTTGCGGTGGATGATTCCTACAGTATGCTGAACGTGGCGACGCCAGGTGTACTTGAAAACGACACTGACATAGATGGGGACCCGCTGACAGCTATTTTAGTCAGGCGGGCTATCAACGGCACTGTGACATTAAATGCAGATGGGTCCTTCACATACATGCCGGGCCCAGACTTCAACGGAATGGACAGCTTCACCTACATGGCGAACGATGGAAGTTCGGACTCGAACGTCGCGACGGTGACGATCACCGTGATCCTGGTAGACGACGTGCCGGTGGCGGTGGACGACAGCGTCACGACACAGGAAGACACACTGGTTCTCATCGACGTTTTGGCGAACGACAGCGGATTGGGTGATACGCCGCTTAATTTGGTGATTACGACCCCACCTGGCCATGGAACAGCGGAGGTGGTAGAGAACCAGACTCGCTACACACCGAACACGAGCTTCAACGGCGTGGATAGCTTCACCTATACAGTGACCGATGCAGATGGGGACAGCTCGACAGCAACGGTGATGATTACAGTAGGTGCTGTGACTGACCCTCTAGCAGCAGTGGATGATGTCTACAGCGTGGATGAGGATATAGTGCTGATCGTTGATGTGCTTGGTGTATTGATGAATGACAGCAACTCGGATGGGGACCCGCTGACAGCGGTGCTGGAAAGCGGGACAAGCAGCGGTAGTTTGACGTTGAATGCCGGTGGTTCCTTCACTTATGAACCCAACCTGGACTTCAACGGGACGGACACTTCCACCTACAAATCGACCGACGGGAGTTCGGACTCCAATATTGCAGCAGTGACCATCACGGTCAACCCGGTAGATGACTTGCCAGTGGCGGTGGACGACAGTGTCCCGATTGAGGATGACGCACCAGTGGACATCGAGGTGTTGGGTAATGATACGGGACTGGGTGACACCCCAATCAATGTGACGATTGTGAGTCAGCCCATGTATGGCTCGGTAATGGTGGCGGGAGATCATGTCCAATACACTCCGAATAAAGAAATTTATAGTATAGATAGCTTCATCTATGCCGTGTCAGACGCAGATGGAGATAGCTCGGCAGCAACGGTGGCGGTGTTATCGGCGTTGATGGAATAGCCGAGGACGCTGTGGTGACACCCGAGCCCAGACCGATTGTCATGTCTGACAGTTAGGCAATAATTCAAATGTAGGGAGCCTATCGCTGTATGACACATCAGGTTAGGTTCTCCTGGCATCTGTAACTATTGCTTATAATGGGCTTGTGACTAAGGGGATGTAATGAATCATAGTAGATTCATTAAACGGAAACGAAGACTGACGAACAACAAGGGAATTGACAATAAGTAGGGTGTGACCGCGCTATGAAGAACTTGCCCACGAAGGACAACGTTCGTATTCTGCTCGTTGATGACGAACGCGCCATCACCGACAACTTGGCTCCTTTCCTCGAGCGTTCAGGTTTCTCGGTTACGGTCGCGGTTGATGGTGAGGAAGCCCTGCAGCAGGTCGAGGCCATGAAACCCGAATTGTTGGTGCTGGACGTGTTGATGCCCAGGTTGGATGGGCGTGAAGTGCTCCGTCGGTTACGCCGGATGGATAACTGGACACCGATTATCCTGCTTACCCAGGTTGGAGAAGCCAGCGAACGGGCTATGGCGCTTGAAGAGGGAGCCGACGATTACCTGAACAAGCCCTTCGATCCGCATGAACTGGTGGCCCGTATGCGAGCCGTGTTGCGTCGTGCTCGACCTGGTAAACCACCCCTTGCAGCTACGTGGAAACTGGCGTGTGGTTCTCTCACCCTAGACCGTCGCTCTCGACGTGCTTTCCTGGATGACCAGGAGTTAACCCTAACACCTAAGGCGTTTGCGCTGCTTGAATATCTGATCACTCATCCTGATGAGCTTGTCACACGTGACCGTCTCCTGGATGTGGTGTGGGGCTGGGATTATCCAGTAGGCACACGCGCGGTGGACACGCGCGTTGCAGAGTTGCGCCGCGCCCTGGAGGACGATGCTGCAGATCCTCGCTACATAGAAACTGTGCCGGGTCAGGGTTACCGCTTTGCGGGAGATGTGGAGTCTGTGGGATGAAACGACGCTGGTTACCAATTATCGCTCCCGCTCTCCTGGGATTGGCGATTGGGGTCTGGTTTAATCTGACTGACCTGCCCAACCCGACCATTTTCCTGCGCATCGACATGAGTGTACTCATTTTCCTCATGGGTATGGCACTTTCAGTGTTAGCAGCCGCTGGGATGCTTGTCTGGGATTTGATTGATCGCTCTCGATTGAACACCACCCTTCAGGCCGCCGAGGAACGCCGTCGCTTCCTCCGTCGCCTCGATCACGAGCTGAAGAATCCGCTGACCGCCATTTTGGCTGGCTTGGCGAACATCGACGCAGTAGAAGGCGATAAGCCACAGCAGGCTGCATTTAGCAGTGTCGAGGCGCAAGTTCAGCGTCTGAGTGATTTGGTTGCTGATCTGCGTAAGCTCTCGGATCTGGAAACCCGCCCGTTGGAACGCGCGCCGATAAACACCTCCGAGCTCTTGGAAGAAGTTTATTCACTGGCACAGGATAGACCGGGGGTTGCAGAACGCCAATTGGACCTTTCCATTCCCCAGGCTCCATGGCCTCTGCCAAGTATTTCTGGGGATCGAGATCTACTCTTCTTGGCGGTTCACAACCTACTTGATAACGCCATAAAATTTTCCCATCCGGGTGACACGATTGAAATGCGAGCTGTCGAGGACGGTGACCAGGTTGTGGTCGAAATCGCAGACACCGGTCCAGGTATCCCGGAGACTGAGGCGCCTCATGTTTGGGAGGAACTCTATCGTGGAGAAGGTGCACGCGGTGTCCATGGTAGTGGCTTGGGTTTATCGTTGGTGCGGGCCATTGTAGCTAGGCATGAGGGCGAGGTTAGCCTACGAAGCCGCGCTGGTCAGGGAACTGTGATCACAATGCGCTTACCTGTCGGGGGTGTTGCAAAACAGTGACAGGCTGTTACGGGTAAAAAACGACTTTGACATACTCATGTAACCCAAGTCGTTCACAATCGGGGCAGATCATGATAGAGGGGTGACCCATTTAGTTGCAAAGTTATTCCTCAATCTAACTTAATAGGAGGTCCCGATGAAAGCCAATGTAGTAAGTATCTCAACCCTAATCCTGCTTGTCACTGCATCGCTCATGCTGACGGCGTGTGGAACAATCCAAGCCGGGATAGAAACAGCTACACCTATAGCTGATACTGAGAGCCTAGTAGAAACACAGACGCCGGATGAAATCGTCATTCAGCCATCCGAAGAACCGACGGTGGTTGAAGTTCGCCGAGAACAGATGGTTGCCGGCTGGCGAGGTCATGTGGTAAGCCTGCCAGAAGGCGGTCAATTCGACGATGCGGTCATCTTGTCACCTGAAGGAACCGGTCAGTTCGGTATCACCGGCGCCGACGCGGGGATCGAAGCCAATATCGTTGAATTGCGAGATAAAGAAGAACCCGGTAAATACGCACATTTCTGGGGCACACTCACCTGCGATGTGCCCGACTACAATGGTTGCCAGCTCGTCGTCACCCGCTTGCGTTTTGGTGCAATTGCCACAGATCCTGAACCGGTAGAAGGTTGGGAGGGCAAGATTATCAGTGGCACTTTCAACATGGGGCTGAGCAATGTTCTTGTACTAGCTGGTCGTTTCCCTATGTGGTTCAGCATGGATAGCAACGATGAGACCATGAAGAGCCAGTTAGATAATCTTCGCGATACGGAAGCCATCATCCGGGTATGGGGTGAGCTGATGACTGGTATTCCAGATGTAAATGGTTCGCGGATCCAGGTGGCGCGGATTGAGATTCTTGAAGAGGGCTCTGTTGTTGCACCGCCAGCGACGGAAATTGTGCCGGATCTGACCGAAGGATGGGAAACATACATTAACCAGGACTATGGGTATCAGTTCCGGCATCCGGCTAACGCCACAATCACTGAGTTCGGTGTTTTGGGTTTCTCCTCCGACGAACTACCTGAAGAGATGTCCGCGGAAGATTACATGGCACAGCTTCAGGCGCAGTATGGCAATTCGTTGTGCGTGCAAGTCGAGTACGCTTTGGGCTACCTGATGATCTCTGCGCCGCCCAACCAAAATTTCCGATATTCCACCTGTGGTCGTACGGGAGTAGGGGCGGGAAAGATTGAGAATAAAGTTGAGGTCGTCATGGTTGGAGGACATACCTACGAAGCCAATGGGTTTGAATTCATTGGCAAAGGCGAGACGCTCCCCGAACACAATGAGACCTTCGTCCTCACGCTAGAGGATGGCACTCGGATCGAATATGGCGCCAGGCCAGTGAGCGATGCAACCTATGAAGATTATCTGATGAAGGGCAAAGGGATGCTGCTCCAAATCCTGGCCACCTATGAGACGACAGAGTAAGCATTAGCCCATGATTGACGGCTGAGGTCAAGTGGACCTCAGCCGCGAGTTTAGACCAAACCTTACCTCTGAGAGCCCAATACCTATCACTCGGATCCGACCAGCCTTACAGTGATTTGCGAGTAGTCATCCAGGCTGGTTCTGAATTGGGGCATACCTGCAATAACCCACCCGACATAAGATCGGGTGGTTCTGCTAATCCACACACCATATACAGCATGCAGGAATAGCTTAGGTAGGTTGAACCGTGTAGAAACCCCTGCGAAGGTGCGATGTTTAATCATCCCACCCTGGTTTATTAGCGCTGATGCTCAACATCTCATAAAAAATCTCCGCACAATTGTTATACCAATAGTCAGGATCGGGGGAGAGGTCACCGACTCGGGGAATAATGTGGTCTATCTTCACCACTTCGATATGATTTATTCCACGCCTTTCAGTGGTACGAATCTCCTTATCACGTGCATCCCAGAACGTCGCCCACTTACGATATGTAGGTACTTCTGCAAGTGTATTTTTGGCGGTGAAAAGGGGGTAGATGCTCATTAGACCGATGAGAATTGCAGTCGCTATGAGCATAGGTCCTGAATTTCTATCGGCGCGTTTTAATAACTGGCAGGCACCACGCCCGGTAAGTCCACCGAAGACAGCGGCTGCAACAACCATAACAAATCTGGCGGTGATCAAGGCCCTTAATTCCGGGTAACTGGATTGAGCGTATGCACTAGGAGCAGTACAACAGACGATCAATAGGAAGCAAACCGTCGGAACTAGTAACAAACCACCGACGAAACGGAATCCCCGAAATGAGAGAGACGAGCGGTCGCGGGCGTTGATTTGAAATGAAATTGCCAGGAAAGAAGCAAAGATAATAAAGTTCGACAAGAAAAGTCTTTTAACTGAGGAATGGGTAAATATATAGGCACTGTGGATGGACATACGCACCAGGGTCACGAGATCCGTAGGTGTTGGCAGATCCATTTGCCGAGCTTGAATAGATGGCGATATAAAGAGCACCAATATGGCGAACATCGTTCCAATCAATGCGGACCCAAGAAGCAAGATGGTCCGCGATGCCCATTCTGCACCTCTCTTCTTCAAGAACCAAATACCCAGCAGAGCAGATATTAAAAATCCTGCCTGAAGAGCGGCAACCGTTTCTGAAAATCCCCCGGCGAAGATAGCCAAGATGGCAGTGAACCCGAGTGTAAGCAGAGATAATTGGTCACCTGGTAATTGCTTGAGCATAAAACCGATTAGAAAGGTGTTGACGATCAGTGGCGCCAGATATGGCAACATCCCTGACCGCCAGTAAAGACTTTGGGACAGATCTGGGGCTTGATTCAGGGTGAAGAAGGCCAGAATTTCTGCCGAAAGTAATACTTCCAACCTGCGAAGTCGAAGCGTGAGGAGTCTCCCGCCCGAGTTAATCAACCATACTAACCCAAGGACCCACAAGGTGATGGCCAATCCAGGTAAGATCCCGTTGAAAGCTGGAGCAAATAGTCCACTAAGACCTGATACAAAGGTCAGTGAATATCGGTTGCCGTGATACGGCATGGGATTCGTATAGGAGTGCCATTGGGTCTCCCAAAAACCATGTTGCCTAAGGATGGCACCATAGCAATAATCATCTCCACTGTAGCGCATGAACGAACCAATTTTGGTATATCCGACTAATGCAACGGTGAAGGTAATACAACCGAACGCCAGCAGGATTGTGGATAAGTTTTTGCTTTGGTTTGAATGAAGGTTCTTATTCATCTTACTTCAACAACTTAGCTTTAATGTTATCAGAATTTGGAGAGATTGAACTAAAAACCTTTTCCTTTCTATGTACAATGACCACGCTTCTAAAACTATAGGTGAAATACATATCAGGGATATTACCGAGCAAGCACGGTAACCCGACGGGTGGTATATCCTAGGCATTATCGATGGCTTGTCTTGCCCCTTAGGGCTGGCTAACCGCTGTCGTCAGACTGTAGATCCATTGGAGGATGGCGGTCGCTTCGGCCTCGATAGCCGGTCTGGGGTGGCCATCGGGTTCGAGGATGACTGGCATGAACTCCAGTTGCCTCACCCCATCGCTATCCAGCCAAACATTAAGGATGGCACTCTCGGGTGGACCGGCATCTTCGAAGGCGAAATTTCCCAGGCCGTACGCGATTACGCCATCTCTGTAGAATTCGATCCCCTGAAGCACGTGAGCATGGTGCCCAATCACCAGGCTGGCGCCGGCGTCGATTGCTGCGTGGGCGGCGGCGATCTGAGGTGGGCTGGGCTCCGGCACGGACTCGTAGCCGCTGTGCAACAAAACGATGACCAAGTCTGCTTGTTGGCAGGCGTCAGAGACATCGGCTTGGATCTGCACCGGGTCGGCCCAGGCCAAACCCGGATGCTTGGCGGTGGCGGTCCAGGTTTGTGTGTTGAAGCCGCGCACCTCCACCGGGACATGCACATAAGCCAGGAAGGCTAGAGTGAGACCGTTGACTTGGCGAATGTATGGTTGGTGAGCGGATACCTGGTCAGGACCTGCGCCAACGGTAGCGATATCCTGTTGGTGCAGCAGGTCCATACCCTGCTGAAGGGCTTGAGGTCCGTAATCCAGTGTGTGATTGTTTGCCAGGGAGAGTAGATCGAAGCCGGCCATGGACAGGGTCTGGGCGGCCTCTGGTGGGGCGCGGAAGGTATAGCCTTTATTAACTGGCGCGCCCTGGTCTCCCAACGCAGATTCCAAGTTGCCGACTGTGAAATCGGCGGGTATCAGCAGGCTGGTGATCTCGGCAAAGGGATAGGTCAAGTCGCCGGCGCGGATGGCTTCCCCAAGAGCGCGGTCCAGCATCACGTCGCCCACCGAGGCCAGGTGGACAAGCGGATCATCTTCTAAAAGGTCTTCCAGAGCGGGGGCTAGTTCGGTCGCGGCCGCCTCATAGCTGGGCGCGGCGACGAGCGACCAGGGTTGCTGGAGGGGGTAGTCAGGGTCACTGGGGTGTAGACCGTCCACGCGTAGAGCCCTATGTGTGGCTGGTGTATCAGCCCAGTCCATCACCGCGACGAACGGGGAACCCGTCGTTTGAATCTGCTTCGCCTCAACCAATGAAATTGTCTCCCAATCGCTGGTGAAAGGGACCACCAGGGCTAGTGGTCGCTGACCTGCGGGGATACCCTCATCTCCTGATACGAGTGAGACATCGGCTTTGCCCTGGGCTAGCTCGTCGGCGGGGTCCTCGCGTATATTCAATTGCCATACCCAGAGCTCGGTGTCTTTACTCAGTTGATCGATTGCCTCCGATGTGATACCGGACCATCGTGCCGGTACAACCAACGTGACCGGTTGGGGTGTGGGACTGCTGGCAACCGTCGGGCTGGACCTAACCAGCTTTGTCGGGGATATCGCCGGGTGTGTGGGTGATGTTGCGGTGAGTGATATCGGTATGTCCGTTTGTTGGGAAGGTACTGAGTCCCTCACTTCGGGTCGGCATGCGGTAAGGAGCATGAGTAGGGAAACGGCCAATACTCGCCCCATCATGACCGCGAGGTTAAGAAACAACTCGAAACACTTGTCAGTCGACTTAAACATAATTTGATATTCGGCATGATTGTAACCTGGTTATAACCCTTTGTCAGAAGCTGTTTACCTCTAGATACGTGAAAAGAGGTGGGGTTATTCAGCCATGGGTTACATTCACTTGCCATGCGCAGCGGAGGGCAACTAAACACGGTTTAGTAGGGGCACGGCACGCCGTGCCCCTACTGTACGTTAAGTTTAGTTTTTCCTACTGCTCGGGGATTAAGTATGTTAATTCCTCTTCCACCAGCCTCACAACCAACTCGTCAAGCGAGAGCACGCTGTAGTCATCAACGTGATGGGAGGTTTCATCGCCAGGCGCGCCACCTGCGCCATAGGTGAGGAAAAGGAACTTGCCGGAGCTGATTTGCGCCAACTGGCGGAAGATGTACTCTCCTTGATCATCTAGCCCACTGGAGGCTAGCGGAAAGATCTTGATCCCTCGTTCCACGGCTTCAAACACCTCTTCAGCGTAGTCGTAATCGTTGTCGTAGATAAGCTGCGGAGGAGCGTCGGCAACCAGGAAGATAAGGCTTACCGTCTCCTCAACCCTCCACTCTGGTAGGTGGATGGCGTTGTGGAGACCTTCATTCAAGCTCTCGGGGTAGTCGCCGCCGCCCTCCGCTGCCACCTTTGCCAATTCACTGGTAAATAATTCGATGTCAGGGGTGAAATCGAAGGTTCGGCTTATGAAAAGGTCGTCTCGATCGCGATAGATGGTCATTCCAAATCGCACATCTGGATTGGAAGGCAGTGCGTAGATCCGCTCGGATATGGCGATCATGTTTTCTTTTAGCTGTTGAATCTCATCGCTCATGCTGCCGGTGGCATCGATCAAGAAATGCACATCCAGGCGTACATGGTTGCTGGCTGAACGGACCTCCAGGGTGACCGGATGCTCTCGGTAGTTGCGATCCATTGGGAATGTTGCTTCAGCCGATCCCTTCTCCACCCGGATTTGGTAGCTCTGCGCTTCAGGGTTCATCGAGGCCAAGGGGAAGAACAACGCCCGACCGTCGGCGTAGGTTCGCATCATCGCCAGTTTATGTCCAGCATCATCGAAGATGGTCACCTTAGCGCCCAACACTGGTTGGTCCCGCTCATTTGTGACGCGAATGATGTGCCGCTCGCTGACATCGATGTCATGGGCCGAGATGCCCCATTCAGCGAATCGAAGCCGGTAGAGAAGATAATCGTCCCACTCCGCGTTGTCGTCAACGCTGCCAGCGCGAAGGGAGGGGTTTTGATTGATTTCCCCGTCACCGATTCCAGGCTCGGCCCGCCCTGTGTCGTCTATCGGACCAGCGGTCGGCATGGGCATGGAAGGCGGCGCCTCGACAAGTATTTCAGCCTCGTATTTCATCCCCCCGAGTTCAGCAACTGGACCAGCATCGCCGGTCCAACCGCTCTCTTCGTCCCAATCCAACCATCCGCCAGTCTTATTTGTAGCAGGTATAACGGCGAATGGGTTGCAGGCTCCGGTCAGGATGGCGACGGTGAGGATGAGCAATGCGCCTCTTGTGTGAAGGTGGGTTCTCATGTTTCTCTCCTGTCGTCTGGACTGAGATTAATTGCAACCTTTGTCCATGAGACGCCCGTCGCAGGTGTTTGGTTCCACAGACTTTTCGTTTCTGGGAGGCAGAGTTACTCGCGTCCATCCTATTGGTGTGGCATAATGCTGGTCAGTGAGGTTGTCCCTTTTGTGGTAAGGGCAACCTCCAAGGTCTGCCACAACTCGGAGGTCTTGAAATCTTGGGAGAGATCTGGTTATCATAATATATATATCCCCCAGTCAATGACGGGCACCGGCATCTCACTGCTGGCATAGAATGAAGGTGGAAATGACCAGTAATGCGCCATCAAGGCAGGTCCAACACAAGCAGGGTATTAAACGCGCAGTAATGAAACGCGCGGTGCAGGTTGCGATGTTGCTGTTATTCCAGGCGGCAATCCTGTGTCTTGCATCGGGCCGCCTCGACTGGGTGATGGCGTGGGTATATATCGGAATGTACGTAGTTGCGATTTCTATCAACGCCCCCATAATGCTCCGTCACAACCCGGAGACCATAGCTGAGCGTGCCGAAGTTGGGGAGAATTGGAAAGACTGGGACAAGATTATCGGCGGCTTGTTTGCGTTATCATACTTTGTGTTCATGTTGCTCGTTGCCGGACTGGATGTGCGCTTCGGGTGGACTGGGGATATCGCGCTCGCGATCCAGATCGTTGGAGCCGTGGTCTTTGCACTAGGGTATGCGTTATTCAGTTGGGCGATGATATCAAACGCCTTCTTCGCATCGGTGGTTCGAATTCAGGATGATCGCGGGCAAGTCGTTTGTACAACCGGACCGTACCAGTTCATACGCCATCCAGGTTACTTGGGAGCAGTTTTACAATCGATCGCAGTTCCACTGATGCTTGGTTCGCTTTGGAGTCTAATCCCAGCAGGGTTCGGAGGGGTCCTTCTCATCCTCCGCACGGCGCTTGAGGACAGAACCTTGCTGGAGGAACTTGGCGGGTATGAAGAGTATGCCCAGCGGGTACGCTATCGCCTGCTGCTGGGTGTGTGGTAGAAGTTTGACGCGGGAGTTAAAAATGGAGACCAAAAGACCAGCGAAGTCGAACCCAGAGATTTCCTATTTTGGATTACAAGCTTATGTCGGCACCACCAAACATATGGGGGGGTTCGAGAGCACAAAGGCGCTTATCGAATTGTGCAACATCGGAAAGGATACGTACGTCCTGGAGGTCGGTTGCGGCGTCGGCGCAACGGCCTGTTACCTTGCCAAAGAGTATGGCTGCCAGGTGATCGGTGTGGACATCAGTAAAGCGATGATCGCCAGGTCAAACGAAAGAGCGCAAAGGGAGGGTGTAGCCGATAGGGTTAAATTCAGGGACGCAGATGTGCAAGACCTTCCGTTCGAGGATGCGCTTTTCGACGTCGTCATTGGTGAGTCCGTGCTCACATTTGTGCACAATAAACAGCGCGCGGTCAGTGAATGTGCTCGGGTTACCAAACTGGGCGGCTACGTGGCGCTGAACGAGGAACTCTGGATCGAGACACCCTCTACACAGTTGGTCGACCGTGTAAGACAGATTTGGGACATAAAGCCTGACATTCCAACTTCCGAGGGCTGGGTGGGATTGTTGGAAAGCGTCGGACTGAAAGACATCGACGTGCGAACCTACAAGTTCGATGCGCGACGCGAAGCCAGTCAAATGAAACGGTATGACTTCCAGGATATGTGGAGAATGTTTTATCGTTCGTTGTACCTGTACATCAATAATCCGGATTTCAGAAAGTATATGGCAGAAAGAAAACGCCTTCCCAAGGACATTTTTAGGTATTTGGGGTATGCGGTATTCGTTGGGAGGAAATCGAGGTGAGTGTCATCACAAAGGAGGGTTCAGGGACGAGCGGAACGAGGATCTTGGTTTATGGCGCTGGCCCTTTGGGCAGCTTGTTTGCCGCGCGGCTGCAAGAAGGCGGGAACGATGTGTCGATCCTTGCGCGGGGTCAGCGACTAACCGACCTACGAGAACACGGCATTGTGCTGCATGATGTGAACACCGACCAGCAGACAGTAACCTGGGTTAATGTCGTAGAAACGCTTGCCGCTGAAGACGCTTATAACCTGGTGCTGGTCATCATGCGTAAGAACCACGCGTTGGAAATCCTTCCCCTACTGGCAGCCAACCGGCATACCCCTAATGTTTTATTCCTGATGAATAACGCTGCCGGACCTGGGGAGTTGGTCGATGCTTTGGGGGTAGAACGGGTATTGATCGGTTTTCCGAGGTCGGCCGGATATTTTGAAGGCTACATCGTCCACTGTCTTGCCGGTAGGGAAGAGGATAAGGCGGCTATCCCTTTTGGCGAGGTCGATGGCCGCATCACGGATCGGACGAAGAGGGTCGCTCGCATTCTCAAAACAGCCATTGGATACAAGGCTGAAATCCGCACCGATATGGACAACTGGCTCAAGACCCACGTTGCCCTGCTGATGCCCTCGCTTTGCCCTGCCCTATACGCTGCTGGGACTGACAACTACCGATTAGCCCGCACGCGCGATGGGCTTGTCCTGACCATCCGTGCTGTTCGCGAAGGTTTCCAGATGCTGCGAGCACTCGGCGTACCCATCACCCCGGCCAATATGAAGATCTTTGAGTGGATTCCGGAGCCGATCCTTATCGTCTTATTGCGGCGTTTGATTACTCTAGACGCGATGAAGGTTGCCTTGGTGGGCCACGCCAACGTGGCGCGCGATGAAATCCAACACCTCGCCGACGAATTCATGGCACTGACCCGCAACACATCCGTCCCGACGCCGGCGATCGACGAATTGTGTCCGTACCTCGACCCAAATACACCTCTGATGCCCGAGGGAAGCAGGCAGATACCGCTCAAATGGGGTGGCCTGCTGGTTGGATTGTGTGTGTTAACAGTTGTACTGATGGGCCTAATGTTTATTGTGAAAATCATTGGATTGAGCAGGACGGGGTCGCTGCCGTGACAAGGACCTGTCCGAATCGATCATTCCAGTTGACATCGCATCTGCTTTCGAGATATTATTGGACACCAACAGACAAAAGCTGTGACCGAGGAAAGTAGACAGGTGGAGCTTGCCAGGGAGGCCGGGGCGTGACTGGAACCCCGGCTCAAAAGAAACCTGTCGAAGTTCCCTCTTGAGCTGCCCGAGGGAACGCCCCCTAGGGGCCAGTAGTTCGGGCCGGATCCCCACCGTTAACACAGGGGAGCCGATCGCCAACCCTCAGGTTGAGCGTATACCGTGCAATGCTGTGGTTTGGCTGTCGGTGCAGAGTGGGCCTTTCGGGGCCAACAAGGGTGGTACCGCGGGGATCTCCCGCCCCTTGATGGGCGGGATTTGTATTTTGGTTTATTGCATGTAGTTTCTCGGTCTGGATGTAAGGAGGGACTTATGCTTGAGCGTTTAACCGAGCTTGAAGATAAAGCGTTAGCTGAATTGGAGCAGGCTGCAGGGCAAGCCGATCTGAAGGCATGGAAGGTAAAGTACCTGGGTCGTTCAGCCGAACTGGCGACGATCACTGCCGGGTTGCGTGATTTATCCAAGGAGGAGCGTCCGGCCGTAGGGAGGCGTGCCAACGAGGTCAAGAACGCGCTTGAAAAGGCCTATGAGGCGCATTTCGAATCCTTGCGAGCTGAGACGTTGGATCGCTCGCTGCGGGAGGAGCGTCTAGACGTCACGCTGCCTGGACGGTCGATGTCTCATGGCCGAGTTCATCCCGCAAACCAAACTCTACGCCAGATCTATGCCATCTGGGCTGAGATGGGCTTTCAAGTCTACATTTCGCGCGAGGTGGAGAGTGACGAATACAATTTCGCACTACTCAACATGCCGGAGCATCATCCGGCGCGGGACATGTGGGATACATTTCACACTACCGAACCCGGAGTGTTACTGCGTACCCACACCTCGCCCGGTCAGATCCATGTTATGCGGGAGCGAGCGCCGGAACCCATCCGTGTGATTTTGCCTGGGATGTGTTATCGATACGAGCAAATCACCGCTCGTTCTGAAATCCAATTTAACCAGGTAGAGGGTCTTGCCGTCGGCCGACACATAACCTTCGCTGACCTGAAAGGCACGCTGAACGCCTTTGCTCGACGCATGTTTGGACAGGAAGTACGCACTCGTTTCCGTGCCGGACACTTTCCCTTCACCGAGCCCTCAGCTGAGATGGATATTGAGTGCTTCATTTGTGGCGGGGAAGGTTGCCAGGTGTGCAAGCGCACTGGCTGGCTGGAGATACTCGGTTGCGGCATGGTCCATCCCATCGTTCTTCACAACGGAGGTTACGATCCGGAGGTGTTCTCTGGCTTTGCCTTTGGTATGGGTACGGAGCGAATCACCATGCTCAAATATGGTATTGAGGACATTCGCTACTTCTGGGCTAATGATTTGAGGTTTTTAGAGCAATTTTGAGGAACGGGGAGCAGGGATTGGGGAGTCGGGATCAGGTTAAGAAAAAAGGGGGATTGAAGGTGAAAGGGAAAGGATTAGAGAGTTTGCAAGTTTGGCAGAAGGCTCGAAAATTGGCAGTAAAGATTTGCCGGGAGATCCCGCCACTGCTTCCGGGAGAGGAGAAATTTGCCTTATCCCAGCAATTACGTCGTGCAGTTCAAAGCGTCCCGGCGAACATAGCTGAAGCACATGGGCGTTATCACTTCCAGGATACCATTCGCTTCTGCTATATCGCTCGGGGTTCCCTTGAGGAGACATATTCGCACCTCTGCATTGCTAGGGATTTGGGTTATATAGGTGAAGAGCGATTTGAACAGGTCGCCGAGGATATAAACAAACTTCGCCGAATGCTGAATGGATATAGGGCCTTCTTAAAGCGGAGTAAGCGTGGTATTGATGAACCAGGAATGAGTCTGTCCATCTCGGATTCTGCTGCATACTAAACTTCCAACGATCGAGAAGGGAGAAATACTGCCGAGGATCAATTCTAAGTGCCCAGGTGCCTAAGTGCCATTATGTCCAAGATTTTTCGATCGCCGAGTAATGCATAAGGATTTGACATGAAAGTACCAATTTCTTGGCTCAAAGACTTCATCGACATCGATCTCCCTATTAAAGAACTGGTTCACCGGATGACGTTGGCCGGATTGGAGGTCGAGGAGGTTCATTACGTCGGTCTGCCCTTGCCAGAAGGAAAGTTCGAGGGTCACACAAGTGGGCATCGCCAGGTAGAGACAAACATCACCGGTCTGGCCTGGGATCCCGACAAGTTCGTGGTTGGGGAGGTGTTGGAGGTGATGCCCCACCTCAACGCTGATCGGCTGGTGCTCTGCCGGCTGGATGACGGACAGAAGGAGCACATCGTGCTCACCGGCGCACCTAACCTATTTCCTTATAAAGGGGAAGGACCGCTGGAGAAGCCGCTCAAGGTGGCTTACGCCCGTGAGGGAGCCCGCATTTACGATGGCCACAAGCCCGGCTTGGAACTGAGGACCCTGAAGCGGACAAAGATCCGTGGCGTCGAGTCCTACTCCATGGCTTGCTCAGAGAAGGAACTTGGAATCTCTGACGATCATGAGGGGATCATCATTCTAGACGATGATGCACCGGTCGGGATGCCGTTGGTTGATTATATGGGCGATGCCATTTTCGACATCGCCATCACACCCAATGTCGCCCGTAACGCTAACATCCTGGGTGTAGCGCGCGAGGTCGCGGCACTAACCGGTGCGGAGTTGAAGGAGCCTTCCTACGACATTGCTATGGACGGCCCACCGATCAAGGGTCGGGTGAAGCTTGAGATTCGCAACCCGGAGCTCAACCCGCGCTTCGTGCTTGGTCTGATCGAAGGGGTTAAGGTCGCCCCCAGCCCTTACTGGATACAACGCCGCTTACGTCTGGCAGGGATGAGGCCAATCAACAACATTGTCGATGCCACTAATTACGTGATGCTTGAGATTGGTGAACCGCTGCACGCCTTCGATTACGACGTGTTGGTGAAACGAGCAGGTGGCAGGCCGCCGGTGATCATCACCCGTCTCGCGGAACCGGACGAGCGCCTGACCACGCTGGACGAGGTTGACCGCGTGTTGGACGAATTCAGCGTATTGGTAGCCGACAAGGCGGGTGCTCTGTCCATCGCCGGGGTTATGGGGGGCGCCGAGTCAGAGGTCAACGAAAACACTACCAACATGTTGCTTGAAGGTGCAGCCTGGAACTTCATAAACATCCGGCGCACTATTGCTGCTCAAAAGTTGTCTTCGGATGCCGCCTATCGCTTCGAGCGCGGCGTCCATCCCGCCATGGCTGAACGGGGCGTCCATCGAGGTCTGGCACTTGTAGCTCGCTTGGCTGGAGGGATCATAGCTGAAGGGTTGGTCGACGAATACCCACTGCCGCCGGTGGATCCCACGATCGAGATCACCCCAAACGATGTTGAACGTTTGCTGGGGATCCGCCTCGAGGTGGAGGAGATAGCCGACATCCTGCGCCGGCTGGCGTTTGTGGTCGAGGTGGATGGTCAGACATTGCGGGCAACCACACCTGATCACCGACTGGATATTGGTCAAGGGGTGGTCGGGTTGGCTGATCTGGTGGAGGAGATCGCCCGCGTGTATGGCTTCGACCGTATCCCTGAGACCCAAATTGCTGACACCATCCCACCACAGTATGGCAACCCCTTGCTCGAGCATGAGGAGCGTATTCGCGATCTGCTGGTAGGCCTTGGGTTGCAGGAGGTGGTTACCTATCGTATGACCTCGCCGGAGCGTGAGGCGCGCATTCTTCCCCCACAGGCACCGCCTGACGACCGGCCATACATCCGCTTGTCCAACCCAATTGCCAGTGACCGAGTTGTTATGCGCCATAGCTTGCTAGCTAGCGTGTTGGAGGTTGTCGAGCGCAATTCTCGTGTACGGGAGCGAATTTCCATCTTCGAGATAGGACCAGTTTACCTGGCTGATGAAAATGGTGGACTGCCGGAGGAGCCATTGCGCTTAGTGATCGCCCTAACCGGAGCGCGTGCCCTACCTACTTGGCAAGGGTCTGACATGGAGCTGATGGATTTTTACGACCTCAAGGGACTTGTTGATGCGCTTTTAACTGGTCTCCTGCTTGAAAAGGTGCATTATGAGCCGGTTGAGGACCTCTCCTTCCATCCCCGGAAGTGCGCCCGGATTATGCTCGGGGAGCAACTACTTGGAGTGCTGGGTGAGGTGCATCCAAAGGTGGTCGAGGGTTATGACCTACCTGGGGCGCCTCTGCTTGCGGCAGACCTTGATATGGCGGCAATCCTGGCCATCATCCCAGAGAGCCACACCATACAATCAGTTCCGACTTTTCCTCCAGTTTTGGAGGACTTAGCGGTGGTTGTAGACGAAGATGTACCGGCGGATACAGTGGAGAACATCCTGCGCCTTGCTGGTGAACCCCTGTTAGTCGATGTACGTCTGTTTGATCTCTTTCGGGGCGAACAGGTTGGTCGGGGAAAGAAGAGCCTGGCTTATTCCCTGGTCTATCAAGCATCTGACCGGACGCTCGCTGACGATGAGGTGAGAAAAATCCGGGCGAAGGTGATCAAGAGGCTAGAATCAGAACTGGGGGCTAAACTGAGAGACTAGTCTGCTTGCTCGGCGAAAGTTTCAGCGCGCGAGATGGCCACCGCTGCTAGTTGAGCGACAATCAATAATAGATCATGGTCCTCGGGTGAGAACTCGCGGTCAGAAATCTTATTAATCGCCTCAATTACCCCCAGGACGCGTTCTCCATCGAGCAGCGGGACACAGGCCAGTGTGCGCGTCTGAAAACCGAAGGTTTCATCCACTTGTGGGTAGAAACGGGGGTCATTGCGAACATCCCGCAGGACCAAGGGGGTTCGGTTGGTGGCCACCCAGCCGGCAATCCCTTGTCCTGGCGGCAGGCGATAGCCGGTCAAGCTATCGCGGGCTTCGCCGTGTACCACGGCGAAGACGAGCTCGCTGGTATCCTCGTCGATTAACAGCAGTGATCCATCACTGGCACCCAACACGGTCAGCGCTGAGGCCAATAGATCGTCGAGCAAGGCGATCACATCAGTGTCGGGAGTTAATTGATGGATGATGTCTTGGAGGGCACTCAGCACGCGAACCGACGAGCGCAGGATGGTTAATTCATCCCTGAGTTCCCGGTTCTCTTCGCGCAGCCGGGTGGCTTCTTGTTGCAGGAAGCGTAGGGGATCTCGCGTATCCATGGTTTCCTCAGCGTATGTCGATCTTAGCACAAGTTGCTAGGTCGGGAAAGTGGGTGTAACACAACGTCCCGCCATATAGGCAGGGCGTTGGTTGCATGATTGAGGGGTTGAAGCTTAAATCACATCTACATCAGCCTGCTTGTAGGCCATTTTCACTGGTCTCGATGCTGAATTCGACTTGCTGTCCTTCCTCTAATTTACGGTAGCCGTCCATGTTGATCGCGCTGAAGTGGACAAAGACATCGTCTCCATCTTCGCGGCCGATGAAGCCATAACCTTTGACCGCGTTAAACCACTTGACGGCTCCTTGGTATCTTTCCGACATTTCTCACGTACCTCCTAAAGCCTTATCTTGCTTGGAAGGCAAACGTATCAGGCAACACAAAACCGCCTGGTTTTATCACCGGGCGGTGGGCATTTCCTTGCCATCTCAGAATGCACCGTACACGCCGGGCGTGGTATCATGCTCAGGGTGATCGTCAAGCGTTTCTGCGTGGTTGGCATGCACGAAGACTTTACGTACGTCAGGAAGGGGAGACACGAGAGATGAATATTTATTTTTCCTGCTCACTTACCGGTGGACGAAACGAGGAGGCGATCTATGGTGTAATCGTTAACCATCTTCTCGCTCTGGGGCATGAGGTGCCCACGGCTCACCTCGCTCATCCTGAAGTTATGGACCTGGAGCAAGTTGTCGATCCGGCCGAGGTATACAATCGTGACATTAACTGGATCCAGGCGTGTGACGCTGTTGTTGCTGAAGTAACCACCCCTTCACACGGTGTGGGTTATGAGATCGCCATTGCACTCAGCTTGGGCAAGCCGGTGTTGTGCTGCTGCCGTCAAGGCGTCACGGTTTCGAAAATGCTCACCGGTAACGACTCACCCGGATTGGCTGTAAGAACATATGTTGATAAGGCCGAGGCTCTAGTGATTGTGGATAATTTCTTGGACCAACATGTGACATCCCAGTAGGGGCGGTTCGCCGTACGTGCCGCGAGACGGCACGAACCGCCCCTACTCATTAATGATAGGGTAAAATCAGATTGTTACTGAGAGGAGGGACCCGATGAAAGGCGAACGTCCGGAATTACTAAATCACTTGCATTGGTTAGGTCATGACAGCTTTCGTATCGACCAACCGATCTTAATTTACCTGGATCCCTGGCGCTTGCCGCCGGGAAGCCCAGCAGCTGATCTAATCCTGGTCAGCCATGAACATCATGACCATTGTTCGCCGGAGGATGTAGAGCGAGTTCGTAAAGCCTCAACAGTGGTGATCGCCAATCATACCGCAGCGACCAACCTCTCTCCACCGGTCACGGTTCTGCAGGTTGGCGAATCGATGGAGATAAGAGGTGTGACCGTAGAGGCGATACCAGCCTACAATATTGGCAAGCCCTTCCACCTTAAGCAGGCGGGGCATTTGGGGTTTGTGATCACCATTGGCGAGGAGCGGTTGTACTTCACCGGTGATGCCGACTACATCCCCGAGATGGACAATATAGTCTGCGATGTTGCCCTGTTGCCGGTCAGTGGGAAATATGTGATGACCGCCGAGGAAGCCGCTCGGGCGGCCGAAGCCATCCAACCCAAAGTAGCGATTCCGATGCACTACGGTGCGGGTGTGGTCGGCACGAAAGAAGACGCCGAGCGTTTCCGCGATTTGAGCCCGGTCCCGGTGGTAATCATGGAGGTGGAAGCAGCCGGGTGAGCGAATCGGGTAATGTGGGAAAGGGAGAAGGACAATGTAATAATAGAGCGCGAAGGTCAAATGCAACGATCTCAGCGCTCTACAAAGTCTATCTTACGACGGTAAATGCTATACAGCTTCCACGCGCTCGATGCCGGGGAAGAACTGGCGCACGGTGCCTTCGACCCAACCACGGAGCGTGACCTCTGAGAGATGGCACCCCTTGCAAGCACCGCCCATCTCAACTTTCAACACCTCACCATCGAAGTCGACCAAGCGCACCCAACCCCCATGGTACTGCTCAATATATGAACTGATTACTTCAAGCAGTGCTCTCATGCGGTTCTCTGGAGACACATCGGTGGCGTGGTTGTGGATCGTTTCTTCAGGCATCCCTAGTCTCCTCCATATTAGCCCATCTCAAGATTCGGATGTCGAACGCATGCCCTGACGAAGCATCTCGACTACATGAGCGTGTGTATTTCGTAGGCGTTCGGCAATGACTTCCGCCAGTCGTTCAAGGATAATAACCCCTGTTTCGGGGTAAGTTGCGCAAAGTTCGCGTAGCTCATCACCTCGCATGCGAAGGGCATGACTCTCCATCATACACACAGCGCACGAAGTATAAGTCTCTCGACCGAGTGCTGACGACCAGCCGAAAACGCCGCCTTCTTCAACCTCGGTCACTGTCAATGTCTCCCCATCCTCGGGTTTGAAACGAATCGCCACCCGACCGGAGGTAAGCACGTACAGATTGTCAGCGCGATCACCCTGGTTGAAGATGATAGTGCCATCGGGGAAAGTTTCACGTTGCACTAACTCAGCCAGCAAGCTGAGGTTTTGGGATTTTAGCCCCTGGAAGAGGGGAAGCAGCATAAGCTCTTCGTAGGTCATCATGGCGATTGTATAAGGTTTACTCAGTTTAAAGTGGCCACACCTTACGCCGAAGTGAAATACGTCCTTTCCTGGACGACGACCGTCACCTAGTATGCTTATCCCAGGCTCATCACGTCGGGAAAATCTTGTCTCTTGCGTGTTGGGATGAGCCAAGCCGATGGGTGCCTTCCGTCGGCCTACTGCTTTTCACTTATTCTCCTTCAGCCAGCATCATATCAGCTTGAGCCAGGTCTTCCGGTGTGTTGATATTAAAAAAACTTAACCCTTGGGGATCCAGCCGGGCAAGTTCGCTCTCTTCCACTGGTAGTACCTTAACCTGGGGGAAAAAGCTGATCAACCTCCTTGCCCCTGCGGCAAGCGCGTTTTCGAGCGCGGGTAGGCAGTTGCGCTGGTTGTAGACTGCATGCAGCGGCTCATATTTGTCATCGTGACGGGGGATCACTACGTCAGCCTGAGGTGCCAGACCGACCAGGTGTTCAAGCAGCGGTCGGCTGATAAAGGGCATGTCGCATGCCACCACCAGCACAGATCTCCCACGTGCGGCCGCCAAGGAGGTATGCAGCCCGGCAAGCGCCCCTATACCAGGGACGAGGTCGGCGACCAATCGGAGGCCAAGGAAGCTGTAGTCCTGCGGCAGGTTGGTAGTGATAAGTATTTCATCACCCAGTCCCTCCAGCCGCGCCAGTACGTGTTCGATGAGGGATCTTCCGGCAAGCGGAAGTAAAGCCTTATTTCTTCCTATGCGGTAGGATTCCCCGCCGGCTTGGATGGCGATTGTCAACACAGAAGAATTTTACCCCTTTGGGCGAAATGTGGCGAAAGGGGGTGTTATAATTCGACCGAAGTGCGATGACGACACTTGCCGAGTTATTAGATTCCATGACGATCGAGGGGGAGCTGTACGAGCGTCTTCCCGATGGTGCTGTGCGTTGCCACGCATGTGGCCATCGCTGTTTGATCCGGCCAAGCCGGCGCGGCATTTGCAAAGTACGTTTTAACCAGGAGGGTATATTACACGTACCTTGGGGATATGTCAGCGCACTTCAGTGTGATCCAACCGAGAAGAAGCCCTTTTATCATCTACTCCCTGGTTCGGATACGCTGACATTTGGTATGCTGGGGTGTGACTTTCATTGCAGTTACTGCCAGAATTGGATCAGTTCGCAAGCGTTGCGGGATCCAACATCTGATGTCGCTGGCACATACATCCGCCAAGTGACACCGGAGGAGATGATTCAGCACGGCCTCCAGATGGGGGTGAGAGTGGTTGGTTCGTCGTATAACGAACCGCTGATTACCTCAGAGTGGGCGGCGGCAGTGTTCGAGAAGGCCGTAGTCGCCGGTCTGAAATGCGTCTACATCTCCAACGGTAACGCCACACCGCAAGTACTGGATTATCTAGGCCCTTACCTGGTTGGTTTTAAGATCGACCTGAAGACGATGCAGGATAAGCAATACCGCTATCTTGGGGGCGTGCTCCAGAATGTGCTTGATACCATCCGACTCACCCACGAAAGGGGACTTTGGGTCGAAGTCGTCACCCTGGTGGTTCCCGGCTTCAATGACAGCACAGAGGAGTTGATGGAGGCCGCTCGTTTCATCGCCTCTGTCTCGCCAGACATCCCCTGGCATGTATCAGCTTTTCATAAAGATTACCGGATGACCGACCCGGACAACACAACGGCTGAAACGCTGATTCGAGCGGCCGAGATTGGGCAGGAGGCTGGTCTGAACTTCGTTTATGCCGGTAATTTGCCTGGGCGGGTGGGCGAGTACGAACACACCTTCTGTCCGGCTTGTGGTGAACGTTTAATTGAGCGCCTGGGATACGTCATCCTGGGTTATCGACTGACGGATGATGGTGCCTGTCCGCAATGCGGCACAATAATCGCGGGGATATGGCCTCAGTCTGCAAGCGAAGTGCGACTTGGAGCGCTGGGCGACCTCTTCTCCCGAAGACCACGTGTGGTTTGATAATGGCCCTCTAGCGAGTGGCAAGGTGCTGAACGACCATGACCGAAGCCAAACGCAATCCGGTGAAGTTGCTCCTCATCTACGATCCGATTCCGGGACGCCGCGAAGCATACTTACATTATGTTCAGGGTGAACTTATCCCAGCGCTTGAGCACATGGGATTACGGATGTGTGAAGCTTGGCACACAGCTTATGGAGCCTACCCGCTGCGCATGGCCGGCTTTGTTGCTCCCGATCGAGACACCTTGTCGCGCATCCTGGCCTCGGAGGATTTCCAGGACCTTGAGGCTCGCCTACAGAATTACGTAGTTAACTACAAACGCAAAATCGTACCGCGAAACCGCACCTTCCAATTCTGACCAATCCTTGTTCTTCGCTACGCCTGCTTTCTGCGAAGTATAGGCCTCGTGACGGAATTCACAACTTCGAGTACAATTGTACCGTGCCCTGGCTCTTTGCACGTTGCAGCTTCGTTGTTGTCGCCTATCACCCCACTACGGCCAGGGCTCATTTATTTTCCAGATCGTGAACCCTCATCTAATTGGCGGGATTAAATCACACCCAATTCATGGCCCACTTTCTCGAAGGACTCCAACCCCCGATTGAGGTCTTCCCGACTGTGGGCAGCTGAGATCATCACCCGGATACGGGCTTTACCGCGAGGCACGGTGGGAAAGCCGATAGCCATGCCGAAAACGCCCTCTTCGAATAATCGGGAACTGAACCTTTGGGCTAATGGTGCTTCACCGAGCATGATCGGGGTGATAGGTGTGGTGCTCGCTCCAGTGTTGAAGCCTAAGCCCTGCATCTCCCGCTTGAAGTAGTCAGTGTTCTCCCACAAGCGGTCTACCAACTCGCTAGATTCCTCCAGCAGGTCAACTGCGGCCAGGCAGGCGGCCACATCGGGGACAGTCATAGCTGACGAGAAGAGGAAAGGTCGACCGCGCTGGCGGAGCCATTCTATGATGCGCTGGTTGCCAGCGACTACTCCGCCCACTACACCGAAGGCTTTAGACAGGGTGCCAATTTCAATATCGACTTTGCCGTGCAGGTTAAAATGGTCGACGATGCCTCGACCGCCCTGGCCAAGCACACCTTCGCCATGAGCATCATCTACCATCAACAAGAAATCGTACTCCTGCGCGACTTCATAAATCCTATCCAGTGGGGCGACATCGCCATCCATGCTAAACACGCCGTCGGTGATGATTAGTGCCCGCCTGAACTCGGAATCAAGACTGTCCTCGATTTGGCGGCGTAAGTCATCCGGGTCGCAGTGTGCGTAGCGGATGATTTTCGCCCGAGAAAGGCGACTTCCGTCGATGATGCTGGCGTGGTTGAGCTCATCGGAATAGATCACATCCTCCTTCCCGACAAGCGCCGGGATGGCGCCCAGATTAGCGTTGAAGCCTGATTGGAAAGTGATGCTCGCCTCGACTCCTTTAAAAATTGACAGTCGGCGTTCGAGTTCGAGGTGAATATTCATCGTGCCGGCAATACTACGCACTGCTGCAGATCCAATGCCGTATTTAGCAATAGCATCCTGGGCAGCCTGCACGAGGCGAGGATGGTTGGCCAGTCCGAGGTAGTTGTTAGAGCAGAAATTGAGAACCTGTTGACCGTCGACGATCAGCCAGGCGCCCTGCGGTGAACTCAGGGTACGGATGTAGTTGTAGAGCCCGGTCTGTTTCAGATTGCTCAGTTCTTCGATTATCCATTGGGTTTTGGTTGGTTTGGTCATGTCTTTCCTCGTTCTTGTGAGCTTGGCGGGTCGGGGTCAGGCTTGGTGGCGATCAGCGCCAATTTTCGCTTGCGCGAGAGGGTCTTGATAACACTCTCACGCCGCATGGCTGTTGTGCGATCCGACTGCTGCTCGATGTAGACCAGACGTAACGGGCGGCGCGATCGGGTGTAGCGAGCACCACGGCCGAGGTTGTGCTGATGCATCCGACGTTCAGTATCGTTTGTCATCCCGGTATATAGCGTGCCATCGGCGCACTCGATAATATAGCAGTAGTACTTTGGCATAGTAGGATTATACGCCTGGTAAGGTGGGGGTTCAAATTGTGTGACACCAGGACGCTCTGGTGCTTAGACGCTCTAGTGTTTAGGTTTAATATATCCTTATTGCCCGGGTGCCAAAGTGTCCAATCAACCAATTTATGGTTACCCAGATCTTGCTGATCTCTATCTCCTCATCCAGCGAGCAATTATTCTACTTGTGCTCCTTTGGGCGCCGGGGCCTGATACCGAACAGGCTGCTGAGAAGACCGGGTTTCTCAACCGTGGTAACCCGCTGTAAGTCTTGACCCGCCCAATCACCATGTTGGCGTATGGTCAGCCAGGAATCGCGGGTGTCGGCCGCCTTGGCCAGATAGTCTGTCAGTTCTTTGCTGTCTTCGGCAGCGATTAAGGCGCGCAATCTCTGTAACTCATCCAATAGTGCGTCTAATCTGGTAAGGACGATATCCCGGTTGAGGTAGAGGGTGTCCCCCGTTATCTTTGGGGTCTGCGAGGGATGGAAGCTCGTGGCATTAGCAAACGGCGAACCCGCCATGCGTTGAAGCTCGCGCCAATTTAAAGCATCCGCGGCCATGTTCATCAGAGCTGCACCGATCAAAGATGGCAACCCCTCTACTGTAGCAATCACGGCGTCGTGCTCTACCGGATCGATGAAGAAAGGGGTTGCGCCGAGGATGGCGGCAAAGCGAAGGGCTAAAGTAACCGCCAATTCCGGGGTTTTAGGTGGGATGACTATCGCCATCAAACCACCGTGGAATAAATCGGCACGCGGCGCCTGTGGGTCGGGTGTCTCAGCCAGCAATGCCGCCGGCCCGACAATGGGGGTGACGCCGATGTAGTGACATTCCTCGGGTAACATCTCCTCTGCCCAGGCAACAGCGGGAGCCTTGAGTAGTGAGGTGTCAAGCACGACAGCATTGGGTTTGAGTTTCGCCCCCACTGCATCGAGGTAATCACGCACGTCGATGGTCGGTGTCGAGAGGACCACCACGTCGGCAACCTCTGAGGCCTTTCTGGGATGAGACACCCGGTGGTCGACCGCTCCAGCCTGGCGGACGCGGCGGGCCAGTTTACTGTCCGGGTCGTAGCCAACGCGCCTCACCTCCAACCCCTGATCAGCGAGCGCCATGCCGATCGAAGCTCCGATCTGATTCAATCCAATAAATAAGATTTCAAGGCCCATGGGGTCACCTCAATTCAGCTTCAGCTCCCCACGCCGGGTGATGGGCGGCCACTACGTAGGTTGTGAACTTGGTCGGCGCGGCCCATCTGGTGGAAGAGCTGTGCCAGTGACAGAGGGAGATAGACACTCACTCGGGTTAATTTTTCAGACCTAGGCTTGCCGGTAAGGGCACGCAGGAATTGGGTGGTGTGGTAGGCGGTGCCCATCTCAGAGAACAAGCAATGAGAGCACAGTCTCTGCCGGTACTCGGATAAGTACACCGAGTAGGTCCAATCCCACGAACCGCCCCATGAAGATCAGGCCGAGGAGGATCAATTGCCCGTACGGTCTTATTCGGTCCAACATATCTTGACCGCTTGGAGGGAGGAAGTACTCCAACACTTTTTCGCCGTCAAGGGGGAAGATAGGTATCAGGTTAAAGAAGAGCAGAATCAGGTTGGTTCCAATGAAACCGATGAGAAAAGTTGAGGCTGATGGGATAATGCGGCTGCTCGCGGCAAAGGGAGATATAAGACCCATTCGGAACGGTAAAGAAGCTGCTATTGCCAGCAGTAAATTAGAGAATGGCCCGGCAGCAGCGACGAGCATCATCCCGGCTGGGGTGCGGCGCCGGAGGGTATAAGGATTAACCGGGACCGGTTTGGCCCAGCCGAAGCCAAAAAGGAGCAAGAGCAGCGAACCCAGGGGGTCAAGGTGCGCCAGTGGATTGAGAGTCAACCGTTGGTTGAGGCGTGGTGTGTCGTCGCCGAGTTGGTCGGCGGTCCAGGCATGTGCGAATTCATGCACGGTGAAGGCGATCACCAGAGTAATGATTCCGGTTATTAGTGAAGGTAGACTTAAGTCAAGCATGGTGTGCGGATTATACCACCCAGTTAGATGGTATAATCCGCGCCCGGACATGGCGGAGCAAGGAGTTGCTTATGCTACCGGATCTTCAGATGGGTGATATGCTACGGCTGCGCAAACCGCATCCCTGTGGGAGCACAGATTGGGTGGTTGTCCGCCTGGGTGCTGACATTGGTCTGAAATGCCTGGGCTGCGGACGGCGGATCCTTCTCCCTCGAAGAGACGTTGCCCGCCGGTTGAAATCCTACGTCGAGAAGGGTGGAGAAGCTAAATGACATTAACTGATTGTAATCATGTTGACGTAGATTTGGATACAGGATGCTTCTGGTGTAGCTGGAAAAGAGGAGGGGGGCGATTGTCGTTTACGTCTGACTGGACCAACCCCGGGATTTAAGGCTGTCTTCCCTAGTATGCGCGTTTAATCAATAGTCACAGGTATTAACCCGAGCGACCATTACGGTCAACGCCCACATCTCCTCCTGTCGGAGGATTCTACCTTGTGCTCCCTTCTAGTCATCATAAGAATTATGAGGGGAGACGGCAGATCAGAAGTTGGCAATTATGTTATTAAACATGTTTCCCACGCCACTGCCGAAGAGGGTTAGCATGACAATCACCGCGATCCCAACCAGCAGAATCAGAAGCGCATACTCGACCAAGCCTTGGCCATGAGGGGGAAAATAAGACATAAATGCCCTTAAACGTAAATAAGGCTTCATCATTATGCTAAAGTATAGGACATTTTTCCTATTCCGCTCAATAGCTCTCATGGGTCAGATACTCGACGGTGAGCGAACTCACGGTGTTTGATCGACAAACTTGAGGTTATTGGCTGATTGAGCTGATAGTTATCCTATCACCACACAAAGAAGGTGGACCGGATGTTGAAATCTTCAGATCTAGCTCGGTGGATAGAAACACATGCAATACGGGCGGAGTTGATAACGTTGCCAGTGAACACCCTTACTGTCGAAGATGCCGCTCGGGCTGTGGGCACATCACCGGCGCGGATTGTCAAATCGCTGATCTTTCTGATCAATGGAAAGCCTGTGGTGGCTATCGCCTGTGGTACAAGCCGGGTTGATCGCCGACCGATCGCGGCTCACTTCGGTGTAGGTCGTAAACGGGTTAAACTAGCGGATGCTGAGACAGTGTTGGAAGTGACTGGCTACCGTATAGGTGCTGTACCTCCTTTTGGCCAACAGCAGAGTTTGTCAACGCTAATCGATCACAGAGTGTTGGACCATCCGGAGGTTTACGCCGGAGGTGGGGAAATCGACACCCTGCTGCGGATTGCGCCGGCTGAGATTGTCCGTGTTACGGGGGCGATCGAACTTGACCTGCTGGGTCCTCCCCTAAGGGATCGGTGATGGTGTGATTGGCATCCCGGTAGAGGATCTTTTAGGAAAAGCATTGTGAGCAGAGGGTTGAAACTTCCGATCGGGTTGGGGCTTTCAATACTGATCGTCCTCGGCATCGTCGTCGGATATCAACTCTACCAGCGGTTTCGACCGGCGGTAGGCAGGATCGCGCGCCTGCGTCAATTTTGGGCGGACCCTGAGGCTCACATTGACTGGACGATACAAGCTGGTGAACGCTGTGGTGAGGCGCCTTTTCTGTTACCCAGTGACGGCTACATCGGTTTCTTCTGGGGTGATTCCTTCCGACCCGGTCACGCTCACCAGGGTCTGGACATATTCGGCCCCACCGGACCGGAGGGCCTAGGCCAGACGCTGGTTGTCGCGGCCTATGACGGCTACCTCACACGCCTGCCAAATTGGCGCTCATCGGTGATCATCCGGATTCCCGAGGACCCGTTACATCCAGGCAATCAAATATGGACCTACTATACACACATGGCCGACGCCGCAGGTAACTCGTTCATCGTAGCTGATTTCCCGGCGGGGACATATGAGAAATTGGTCAGCGCCGGGACAATACTCGGCTATCAAGGCAATTATTCTGCCAACCCCGACAACCCAACCGGTATGCACTTACATTTTTCAATTGTGCAGGATGATGGACAGGGTAGCTATATGAATGAGCTCGAGATAGTCAACACGCTTGACCCTTCCTCCTACCTGGGAATTGAGGTTAACGCAGATCGTGTGGGCATTGGTCCGGCAACATGCTCGGAGTGAAGCATCGGGCGGTGCGAAACACATCACCAAAGACAAGGTTTTTACCTTACCAGTTAAATTCTTGCACAAAAAACAAGAAATCTGGTTTCTGATGTAATTAGAAACAAACACAAAACGCCGAGAAAAATATGGTTTTTTTCGGCAAGGTTTGGTGATGTGTTTATCAATATTGTAAGCTCGATAAAGGTTTTCCCGTTAATGGGATGATGCTTTAATTCTTATGGCTGACAACATTGAGTTGGAATGACGGTTTCTAATCATCCTTGACATCCAGTTGAAGGAAGTAAATGGCCTTAGCGGCTCAAAAAGGGTACCGGAGATTAGAAACCGTGAAGCAATTATACATGACCTACGTCTGATTCATAGTGAGAAAATCTATCCCTGTTTGGTTCCGGCTTGTCCGGGTTAGGGATAAATAGAGGGGCTCTATCATTGGTGACCCACAGCATTGGCAACAAGTCATACCAGTTTGACAGACCGAGGGCATCATGCACGTCGTGGGTTGGCGGCGTATAATATTTGAGTGATCGT
>Ga0209986_10000171_pt1 | contig 58544 bp, 50 predicted proteins | sample BlataG_FD_183168 | JGI IMG/M metagenome (GOLD analysis project Ga0209986, IMG submission 183168) | Deep subsurface microbial communities from Black Sea to uncover new lineages of life (NeLLi) - Black_00105 metaG (SPAdes) (version 2) | ecosystem: Environmental > Aquatic > Marine > Oceanic >... | reverse complement strand
GAATATTCATGAAATGCTACATCTTTTACTTCAAGAGTTAAGATCATAGGTTTGCGATCTCCGGAATCTCCTTCCCTAAGGGCAATACGTCTTGTAGTTCTAGATATAGCTTTATCATCCTTGTAAATTACATTAAATAAGACCCAGAGATCATTTAAACATTCTATTTGAACTTTTAATTCTCCTTTCTTATCATCGTAATGCTTAATTTTCAATAGAAATTTTCAAGCTCCTGTATGTTAAATTAATCCATCTAGGATAAATATAATGAATATTCTAAAAAAAAAGTGAGGTAAAAATAATTAAAATAAGATTATTACTTTTCTAAAGCCTCTTTTACTTTTTCCAATTCTTCCTTTCTTTTTTCACGTTCGGCTTTTATTCTGTCTACTTCTGTTTGGTCAACAGGACTTAAAGTTTTACCATCTTTAATAGCTTTCTTTAACTCATCATCAAGTTGTGGCATTTTCCTTATCCCTATATATATTCTTTATATATTATGATAATACAAAATCGGTATATTTATAATTATCTATATATATTTAAATCAACTACAACTTGAGTTTCATCAAATTTGCTGAAGCTCCAGATTCATAATAGTTATCAATTATTTTGATTACTTTAAAACCATACTTTTGATATAAATGAATTGCGATATCATTGTCAGTTTTTACATTTAGAATAATTGATTTAAATTTATTTTTATTTTTTATTTCTTTTAATGTCCTTTTTAATAGAAAGGAGCCTAATCCTTGATGTTGGTACTCTTCTCTTATTAAAAGATTTATAATATTTGCCCTATTTTTTACACCCTCAATTGAAATAGAAAATCCAAGGATTTTTTCAGTTTCATCAACTAATTTTATGAACAATAATTTATTTTTAAGTATTTTTTTTAGAAGATCCGTAGAAAAAGCATCTATTCCGAATATTTTTTCTTCTAAAGAAGAGATCTCCTCTATATCTTTATTTGTAACATCTTTTATAATCATTGATAATGGCAATTTCATGAGTAACTTTACTAATAAATATATCATTCTTTAATAATATTAATTAAGTTTATTGGTGTTTTCTCAGTTATTTGAAAATATTTATCGCGAAATGGTATTCCTTCAATAATATAGCACTCTAATTTGTATTTTTTTAATTTTCCAACAAATTTTTGGTAAACTGGAATATACCATGGTAAATTAATTTTTGATTCTTTAAAAGAAAAGAAACCCTTAGGTAAGTTTAATTTTGATATGACATTATCGCGAAACTTCCTCAGAGATATAGCTGTACCTTCAATTTGTGCATAAATAAGAAGACCTGCATTATTAACTACTTCATAGGGCGCCTTAATACTTCTTGCTCTTCGTTTATATCGATTTTTTAATTGATAATGATCCTTTAAAATAATGGGACAATAGTGAAGATTTAACTTTGTTTTTTTTGCTACACTTTTAATTAGTTTGAGAGCTGATTCTTCGCTGTTTTTAACAGATGCAATTGTTCCTTCTTTCAATAAAAATCCTTTAGATTTAAGAGATTCACTATTTGGAAAACACATTTCAAATTCATCCAAATTGATAAAATCACAATTAATTTTATCTAAATAAGAAATAAATTCTTTTACATTTTTCAAATTCTTTTTATCAGGAATTACCGGAACTTCTGCACCCACAGACATACTTTTATTTAACGCATATTTAATTTTAATCCAATTCTCCCTAGAAGGATGAAATCTTATCTCATCTAATCCTGCCAAGGATAATTTTTGCGCTAATTGTTCATTAAAATTAACTCCATTCGTATATAGATGTATATGAAAATCAGATCCCATTTCTTTTTTTAAAAAAATTATGTAATCCAAGGTCTTATTTGTATTATTAGGGGCAAGAGGTTCTCCACCAGTTATTGAAACACCCTTGGCTTTTACAAGACTAATTTCTTTTAATATTTCTTTATAATCTTTAACCTGAATTTCATCAGCGTATGTTATTTCTTTATTTTTCCTTTCTTTTGAGATAGGACAATACCAAGAACAATGATCAGGTTTCTGACAAATTCCATTAAGGAATAGAACGACCTTTTGTCCCTTTATACAATATTTACATCCTTTAGGAATCCCACGAATAAAATAAGATTCACCTTTAGTTTTTAATAATTCTGCTCGTGTCAATCTTATTTAACCTCAGCCCTTCATAAGTATCCTTCTCACAAAAGAATTTCGATCACTAATATCCTTTAACACTTTTTCAAAATTATCCTCTAAATTTAGATTTTCATGCAGGAAAACTCCAGTTCTACCAACTTTATCCCTTCTAGTTAAAACGCGTATTCTTTGAAGTATAAATTCTGGATCAATATTCAACAATTTCGAAGCATATAATTCATTATTTTTAAGTTCAAGCTCATTATGACCGTATTTAGTTGGTATCTTTAATATTAAATTTTTATCTGTGCCTGGAACCCTTTCATTTTTTGAAAGCTTATCTAAATCAAGACATCCGCCAAATTGATAGAATTGAAAAGACTTTTTCATAAACTTCGTTAAAGGAACTGTTAAACATTCTTGCTCGGATAAGTAAATATTTGCCTTAATTGTATCTCCCGGAGTTGCTTGAATTATATCCTTTGCAAAAATATATTCTCCATTCTTATCAATAATAACCTCTAATTTGTATGTAGGAATTTTATCGGGAAAAATTATATCAATATCACTACTCTTTTTCACATCTCCTCGTGCTAAACTCCCAAACACTAAAGGGTTTAAACCTTCTTTATAAAACATATGTAAAATCTTTTTTGCTCTATCTCGTTTATGAGCTAATATACCCCAGTGGTTTTTATCATAAATAACCTTATTTGAATATTCTATGGAAATTTTATCTCTTGTCATTGAACGCTTTTCAGTTAATATTTATTATTTTTTATTAAAAATATTATTTAAAATAAAGCCAATAATAATTGTTTCATAATTCTTTAACGATTTAAAAGATTTTTCAAGAATTAATATATTTTTTTCAGGTATTTTATAATTATCTTTTAATCTATTGATTTTATTCAATTGATCTTCATCAAGTTTTAATAATCTCTTTAATGGGATAATAAAATAAAGTTTCTTTTTGTCAATTATGTCTTGATTTAAAAAGTTCTTTAAAATCTCATAATTTTTTGAAAAATTACTTAATATCAGAAAAAATTTGTCAAAAAATTTTGTTAGTGTAGAGATTTTTAAAAATTGAATAGTAAGATAAGGAAAGAGAAAGACACTTTTTTGGTACTCGGGACCATCTCCTATATCAATAAAATGAATATAAATCGCTTTTGAAATTTTATCAATTAATTCTCCACTAATTTTTATCTTAACTAGTTTTTTACCTTCAACTTTCCTAACTTTTTTGAAATCTATAAAAACAACCTTAAGATCGATTGAAGCAAGAGCTTCTGCATATGGATATGTATTATATCTCCTCTTTTTGAAAATGATCAGAAGATTTGAAGTCTTGTTGTTATTATTTTCAGCGACATCGTTGATTATAGATTCGAACAATGTGAAGGAAATTCTAAAAATTTCTTGTTCCCCACATTGAATTTCAAAATTCTTGGTTTTATTTTCCATAATTAAAGGATTCGATAAAAAATTTCGCCAACGATGTGTATTCTTAAAAATTTTAACTGAGATTAGGAAAATAATTAATAAGAAAATAATAATCGTGTCCCAAAAAACCCAATCAATTTGAAAAATCCAAGGAACTTGCATAAGATATATTAAATTCTTATTATTTTATCCATCCATTCTAAATATTTCTTTGATCCTTCTGTAATATCAAAACCTATACATTCGGAAACTTCATAGCTATGTATGCTATTTATAATTTCAATTAATTTTTTACTGTTTTCTTTTTTGGTTTTAATGACTAATAAAAGTTCATTGTCTTCCTCAATTTTTTCCTCCCATTCATATATTGAAATCACATTAGGAATGATATTACAGCATGCAATAATTTTTTGTTCTACTAGAAGACGTGCAATTTTCTTTCCTTCTTCAAGATTAGGCACGGTTGAGATGAAAATCATATATGTCATTTTTATAATCTCTTCTTAATATAAGTTTTAAATAATTTAAGAAGAATGAAGTTTAAAAATTTTAGGATAAAAATAGATCTAATTTAAAATTTGAAAATCTATTAATAATTACTGAATTGTTATAAATTCAAGCAGTCCAAGCTCATCTAATTCATCAATAATTATTCCTATATTGCTTTCTGGAATACCCACTTCTTCTGCAATTTTTTCTAAAGTATGAAATCCGTCACAAAGATGGGAAATCTCATATTCCTGTTCTGAAAGCATTCCTTGACTTACAACTTGTTTAGGTAATCTCTTTAAGGTCCATTCAGGTTTTTGAATTTCTTCAATATTTGATCTAAAATCTATTTCTTCAAGAATCAACCCTTTTTTGGCTATTTTTTTTTGTGACTTCTCAAAGTCCTTTTTATAGATTTTCAAGATAGGTATCCTTATAGGTACTTCCGATGCTTTCCCATATTCGAGAATTTTATCAATAATTGCGTCAAATCCTTGAAATATACGTATATCTCCTGTCCAATTATCTTCACCAATGTATTCAGAATATTTTTCCATAAAAACATCCACTATGTCTCCAAGTCTCGCTTGGGCGATTTCTCTAGAATCGTTTTTATCAGCTGCAACCACCACTAAAACGCCCGCTTTAAAAACAAGGATTAAATTGAAGAGTCGCATATCTACAATCTTGAGTTGGCCTTTACCTTTGCTTATTTCGCTCGCAAAGTCCTTTAGGGCAGTTAGAAATCCCGAAACCAGATCTTGATTTAATTCAATCACTCCATATTTCCTATAAATCATGCAAATTCCTGTAAGTTGATGGATTAAATAGAAACTATGAATTATGTTAGATACACCTATAAACTAGAAAATAACTTCATTTAGTTTTAAATAATTAGTAAAAAATCGTATTTATAATTGTATTGTATTTTTTTTTTTTTATGTTTTTTAATCTTATAAACTTATAAACTTATTATGGACATAAAAAAAATTTCAGAGAATATATGGGAAATATCTCCGCAAATAAAATTTCAGAGAATTTATGGAGAGACAAAGAAATTTCAAATGAAAGTGCCAGCGATAGTTTATGCAAATGATTTTTTAATGGAAAGTATAAGAAGAGATAAAACTCTTGATCAAATAACTAATGTCGCCTGTTTAGATGGAATAGTAAAACATGTTATTGCTCTAAGTGATGCACATCAAGGTTATGGCTTCTGTATCGGTGGTGTTGCTGGAACAGACGCAGAAACTGGGGCGGTTTCACCTGGTGGCGTTGGGTATGACATTAATTGCGGGGTCAGACTCCTCCGCACAGGTCTAAAAGGGGAGGAAATAAAACATGCATTATCACGTTTGGTTAAATCCCTTTTCAAAAATGTTCCGAGTGGATTGGGTTCTAAAGGTAAGTTAAATATCAATTATAATGATCTGGATAAAGCTTTAGAAAATGGTGTGAACTGGGCGATAGAAAATGGATATGGATACCCAGAAGATGGAAAATTTTGTGAAGAAAATGGATGTATGAAGGGAGCCGATTCTAGCAAGGTTTCAAGAAGAGCTAAGGAGAGGGGAATCCGCCAAATCGGCTCATTGGGATCTGGAAATCATTTTTTAGAAATTCAGGAAGTAAATGAAATCTATGATGTATCTATAGCAAAAGTATTGGGAATAGAAGAAAAAGGGCAAGTCACAGTGATGGTGCACACTGGTTCGAGAGCAATGGGGCATCAAATTGCAACAGATTATTTAAGAATATTTGATAAGGCTATGCAGAAATATGGAATTCTAGTTCCTGATAGGGAGCTTGCTTATCTTAAGGCAGACACACCAGAAGCAAAAGATTATTTAAGCGCGATGGCTTGTGCTGCCAATTTTGCGTGGAATAATCGTCAATTAATTACACATTGGGTTAGGGAATCATTTAAGGAAGTTTTACATAAAGATCCGATAGAATTTGGCTCAAATTTAATATACGATGTTTGTCATAACATTTTAAAAATTGAAGAACATATGGTGGATGGAAAAAGGATGAAACTTAATATTCACAGAAAAGGTGCAACAAGAGCCTTTCCTCCCGGTCATCCCCAAATTCCCGAAAAATATAAAGCAGTTGGGCAACCAGTTTTGATACCAGGCACTATGGGTTCAGCAAGTTATTTATGTGTTGGAGGACCAAAGGCTATGGAATTATCTTTTGGATCAACTGCACATGGAGCTGGTCGGCTATTATCTAGAACAAAAGCGAAGAAAAAATTCTGGGGCGAAAAAATCAAGGATGATCTGGCTAGGCATGGAATTACAGTTGAAGCAGCTTCAATGAAAGTTTTAGCAGAAGAAGCACCCGGAGCTTATAAGAATATCGATCAGGTTGTTCAAGTTAGCCATGATCTTGGAATAGTCAAAAAGATTGTGCGATTAATTCCTAAAGGCGTAGTTAAAGGTTAGATATCAAAAATTACTTCAATTATTACTTTATTTTTTTTTTCTTCAATTTTCATATATGAATAAGTGATTGCTTTAACTTCTATTCCGCTTGAATGCTTTTTCAAATCAAAAAAATCTCCTATTACTTGGGCATTTAGCATATATCCATCTTGACTTTCATCAATATTAATCACTTTAATCTCGGAAAAAATCAGATTTTCAGTATCAAAAATATATAAAAATTCACTTAAGAAATCAAATAGTAGGGATTCTTTATCCTCTGCTGCAATTTGAATCGATTTTGAGATTTTCTTATCAATTTTTCTGATGTCTGTAATCGTATCAAATAAACTTAGTGCTGCTTGTGAAAACGCTTCTTTAAGATTTAAACCCCAGCATCGAGCTTGGACGTCTGAGATATGGTCGAGAAATTCATAACCTTTTTCACTCATAATTAACTCTATATTATCAATCTTTTATAAGAAAATTATAATATAATTTCCTAAAATAATTAGTATTACGGCCATTAAAAATCTCTTTCGAAATTTTTCTTTTAATATTAAAACAGAGGCAAGTTGTTGAATTAAAGGTGTGCTTGCAGTTATTGTAGAAGTAAATATTAATCCATTTATTTCAGCTGCTTTATAGAATAATGAATCTGCAAAACCCAAAGACAAGGCACCAGCAATACCCATATAAATGTAATATTTTAAGTGGATTCTATTTTCTTTTTTAAATCCTTTATAATATTTATGTTTAAACATTCCAAGTATGGAAATGAATATTGTGGCGCTTATAATTCGAATAAAATTTGTAACAAAAACTTCTCCATTTGCGAGAATTCTGGCTTGATTGAATGAAACAATTGCTAAAGCCCAGAAGAATGCCGTACCTAGAGCTAGTATAACTCCTATAAATACATCTTCGGATGATTTTTGCTTAACTTTAATTTTTTTTTCTAGGTTTTTAGAGTTTTCATTTACAATATTTAAGCTTGACATTTCATTCTTAGGTTTATCTTTTGAACTTAAAAAAACACTACCTATTAAAATAATAGTGCCTCCTATCAAAATTGAAAAAGTGATTATTTCTCCAAAAAAGATTGCTGCGAATGGGTAAACAAAAATTAAAGATAATGAACTTAGGGGATAGGCTCGAGAAGCATCAATTTTTTTTAATGAATGAAAATATAGAAGATCTCCAATTGTAACAGTAACTCCAGAAATAATACAAGCGATATCATAATCGATCAATTGTTGAAAATTCAATCCAGTGAATATTAAATAATTTCCAAAGAATAAGGATATAGCAAAAGTAAAGAAGGTAACAAATAATAACCTAGGTAAAAGAGCTTGTGGAGCTTCTATTTTTTGTAAGCCGAATTTATATACTAAACTGGCAAAAGCCCATGTAAAAATTGCGTCGATTGTTAATAAAATGCCAATAAAATCAGCCATTTAAATAATAAAATATATATCATTATTTATTTCATTATACTTAATTGTATTATAAAAACATATTATGAAAAATTCGAGATGTTCTAAAAAATGGTGCAACAAAGTGATTTAAAGGTTTATAAGATCATCCTTTCGGGTCTAGATAATGCAGGAAAGTCCAGTTATTTAATTGCGATAAGAAAAAAATATAATTTTTGGGAGACGGTTAAAGATTTAAAACCAACCATTAAGATAGATTATTCTACTTGCACAATTTTAAGAAAACATCAATTAAATTTATGGGATATGGGAGGACAAGAAAAATTTAGAAATATTTACATAAATCGTCCTATATATTTCGAGGATACTGATGCAATATTATATTTGATTGATATTCAAGATGAAATACGATTTGAGGAATCAATTGATTATCTACATGAGTTATTGGACATTTATCGAGATTTAGAGTATAATAATGAGATAAATATTTGTTTTCATAAGTTTGATCCTGAATATAAAAATCTTGAGGAATTTAACGAGAGGAAGAGAATGTTGGTTGATTTAATTCAAAAATCAAATCCCAAGATGACTTTTCGATTTTTCGATACATCTATTTATAATATTTACTCGCTCACAAGAGCATTATCCTCTTCTTTGAATAAGATTCTTTTTTTAGAAAATGCGGATAATAAATTAAAAGAATTCGCAGAAAATTTCTCTTGTGATTATATTTTATTATTCTCCCATAAAGGGTTGATTATTTCCGATTATTATAAGGATGTAATTGATTTAAAAGAGTATGATACAAAAATTATACCAAAACTAAATGAAGATCTCGAATTTTTTCAAGCTTTAATAAATAATAAAGTTAAAATTGATGAGAAGTTAGATTTTTTCGATAGTAATTTCACATATGTTAAAACCTTGTTAATTCTTCCGACAGAAGGTGAGAAAAAACCAATACGTTTATTTTTAAGTTTAAAATCAACTAGGGAAGAAGGAAATGTCGATTTAATTAAATCTAATGTATCAACTCTTTTAGAAGAGGTAAAAGAGATAATCTTTTAATCTAATTATTTAAAGATGTTTTCAGCCGAATTTTTCCCATTTTTTAAGTTTTAATACTTTAGATAAAGTGGAACCTCGCTGAATTTCTTCTCTGATTCTGTTTTCTTTTTCTAATACATCAATAGCTCTATTTGCAATTTCCTTTGCTTTATATTTTGGAACTACTACAACTCCGGATTGATCACCAATTATCCAATCTCCAGCCTCAATTTTTTGGTTTCCACATTCAATTGGTGTGTTAATTTCTCCCATACCTCGTGGTTCTCCAGCGGTCGGTGTTATAAATCTGGCAAATGCGGGGAATTTTATTTCTCTTATATCATCAACATCTCTTATTGCGCCATCAATAACTACTGCAGCGATTCCTTTTTGTATACAACTCCATGATGCAAGTTCACCCCAAACTGCATCTTTTCCTTCACAAGCATCAATAACAATAACTTCTCCTTCTTGTGCAACATCAATAGATTCCACGGGTTTGGACCAATCTCCATTATATGCTCGAACTGTAACAGCTTTACCAGCAAATTTTAATGGTTCTTTATCAGTTCCAATCCAAATGGGGAATAAGCCTTGCATTTCTCCTTCTCTATGCATCGCATCTGAAATATTTGGTGTGGATACTTTCATAAAAACGTCATATAATTCTTCTTCACTATATTTTTTGAATAAATCAGTTTTGATAGATTTTGCTTCATTGATTGCTTTCCAAATTGTTTTTGCGGATTCTTCGGGATTTTTTGCTTTATATAAAGCACCTCCAACAATTATTATATCCGCTCCAGCTTCTCTTGCTTTATAAGCAGTTTCACTATTTAATCCTCCAGCTGTTGCAATAAGAGTTGTTGGTTTTAATCTTTCCGCAACTTTTCTTGTTAATTCTACCGTTTTTTCGCCACCATAGATCATTTGCTGGTCAACGCCCACATGCACACAAATAATATCCACGCCCATTTCTTCTAATTCTAACGCTCTTTCTATAAATTTTTCTTCAACTACATCGATTAAATCACATCCAAGTTTAACGCCATATTTCTTAGCGGCAAGTATTGCTTCACATACTGATGTATTATCACTTACTCCTAACATGAGGACAACTCCAGCTCCTGCCTTTGCAGCTATTTCTATTTCTGCAGAGCCTCCATCTATTGTTTTCATATCTGCTACAATTGTATGGTTAGGAAACTTCTCTTTTAATTTTCTTACAGCATTCATGCCTTCGGATTTGATAAGTGGAGTTCCAGCTTCAATCCAATTTACTCCTCCTTTGATAGCTTCTTCTGCTATTTGTAAAGCTCTATGTAAATTTACTAAGTCAAGAGCTATTTGTAATACTGGTGCATTATTTTTTTTTATCATTTTTAATAAAAAACATTTTCATTCCAATTAAAAAATAAAGTTGACAATAAAATTTTATCATTTCTAATTAATAGTTTTATCATTTTCAATTTTATGATTTTTAATAAATCAAATATTTTAATTTTAGTAATTTAATCCCAACTTTAAAATACTTTTATTTTGGAAAATAACCAAAAAGAATTAAAGTTAAAGTTAAAATTTTTTTCTTTGGGTATATTAAAATTAAAATTTAATATAAAGAGATACGGTTGTGTATAACCATTTCTTTTTTTTTGTAATAATAAGAATATTAAAATATAAATTCATACACGTGATAAGTAACATAGTAAATAATTTTATCGTTAGATTGATTTAAATATCTTATAAATTACAAAATTTTGATTATAACTTAGAGTAAGAATATATATGTCTAATAAAAATTACGATAAGGTTTTCGAAATTGTCGTTTTTAATGATGATAATTTATGTAAGATTAAAATAATGATTTGTTTTATAAAGAATATTATATTTTTTTAGAGGTAGAATAATAAAATGTCAGTTACTGAATATGACTTTCTTTTCAAGGCTATCGTCTGCGGAGATGGAGGCGTAGGAAAAACTGCACTTACAATCCGTTTTACTAAAGGTTTCTTTGAACAGAATTATAAATTGACGATAGGCGTCGACTTTCACATAAAAACTATAGATATTCAGACTTTAGAGGGTATTAAAAAATGTAAACTTCAATTATGGGATACTGGAGGTCAGGAACGTTTTTCTTCTGTACGACCAATGTATTATCGAGGAGCATTAGGTGCGTTATTAGTTTTTGATCTAACCAATTTTGAAAGTTTCGAACATTTACCAAATTGGATTGAAGAGATTAAATCAAATTCTAAAGCCGATATTCCCATGTTACTTATTGGTAATAAAAGTGATTTAATTAATGAAAGAACAGTTAGTGAAAGCGATATAGAATTATTTTCAAAAAAGTTTAAGTTTTATTATTTAGAGACAAGTGCAAAATCGGGAGAAAATGTTAGTGATTGTTTTGCTATTTTAGGTTATTTAATGATGGGACTTGAAGTTCCACAAGAATTGCTTGGAAAAAAAGAATTATTAAAACCAGGGATGGTACCAATGCACCCAAGCTCTATTCCTGAACCCGCACCAGAACCTGAGCCGGCATTTTCTGCACCTCCTGTTCCTGAACCCGAACCTGAGCCGGCATTTTCTGCACCTCCTGTTCCTGAACCCGAACCTGAGCCAGCATTTTCTGCACCCCCCGTTCCTGAACCTACACCTGAACCTGCAATCGAGATGCCTCCAACTCAAGAAGTACCAAAAGATGGTATTTCTCCAGCTGTTTCTGGACAAGAAACTTTTACTCCCAAAGGTGTACCGTTTTCAGAAAAAACTCCAAAACCTGTTCCACCTCCTCTTGGTTTCCAACCAATATCTCCTGCACCAAAACCACCTAAGCAAAAAGAACCTAAGCAAGAATTTCCTGAGTCAGAACCACCAAAAGCAGAAAGTCCTACAGAAGATTCTCAACTAATTTTATTTTCAGAATTAGAAAAATCTAAAAGTCCTTCCTTAACACAGTATTTACCTCAAGAAAATTCTTCTAAAGGGAATTTTTTTCAGTCGTTAAGTGAAGCTAGCAAAAAGAGAGGGGAAACAGAGAAAGTTCCTGAGTCAATTAAGAGTTTTATTCCATTTGTATCTAAAAAAACCGAACCATCTTCACCTGCTTCAGAACCATCATTAAGAATAATTCCCAATGCAGAAGAAATTAAGAAAAAACAGGAAAAGAAAAAATCTAAAGTGAAACAAAAAAAGAGTGAAAAGAAAAAAAAAGATATGATCATTTGTCGGCATTGTGGGGTCATTTTATCTAAAGAATATAAATTTTGCAATCGTTGCGGAGCAAAACTTTAATCAATTGGCTCATAACGGCGTTAAATCGGCCTTCGCGAAAAATAAGATTATATTAGACTAATTTCTCCATATTTAACTAGTTTCTCTATATCCACATATTGGACATGAAGTCCAAACAGATTTTATCTTACTTTGGCAATTCGGACACACTTTAAGATTTTCATCAATTTTTCTTTGAGGTTTCCCGAATATAGTCAATTCATTATCTTGAATCTTTGGTTGTTGTGGCTCTTGTACTTTTTGTTTTATGATTTTTTGTCGAGGTGGAGTTAGAACCGAATTATTTTTTTGAGGAATCTTTACAGGTTGAATTTGGCTTTTTTTTATGGGACTACCTTTTTGTGGAACCTTTACGGGATGAAGGGGGCTTCCTTTTTTTACAGGTTGAGGTTGAGATTTATCTTGAAAAATCACTTCTTCTTGAGGTGGTTTGCTTTGTGTTTGTATTTGTGAAACTATTTGTTGAGTTTTTTTTTCGAGTGCATTAACAGTTTTTTTAAAATTTTGACTTTCATAGAGAAATGGTTTATCCGAGACATCCCCTTCGCGTTGGGGTTGTCTAGTTTTTTTCTGAGCTTTAATTGCGCTTGGTTTCACTGTTGGTTGAGTTTCAACATAATAAGCAAAATATTTTCCGTCATTATTTTCAATGTAAATTTCACCTGAAGCATCTTCGGCTTCAATATAATAAATTACTTTTGATCCTAAAGGCATTTCTTCGATTTCTGAAAGATAAAAATCTTGGTGTTTTTCCATAGGTACTTGAAACCAAGAATTTCCCCCATCAGCTGTAAATCTAAGTCTTACATCAATAATAGGATTTTCTATAGATTCATCAGTAATTTTTACTACAATTTTAATTGTTTTTTTAGAGGGAATTTTCTCCATTTTATCAATAACTGCGGATGTTGATTGGTTCCATGATGTATGGCATTTTGGACAGCTAGTAAACCAATTAGGGTATTCAAAATTACATTTTGGATTAGAACATGTCTTTGTCCAATACCGTGAAGTTTTTATCTTTGCAGTAAGTTTTTCTTTTTTTTTAGCCATTTTTAGTTTTTCATTGGTAGTTCAATGAAAATAAATTTGTAATTTTGTATTTATATATTTTGTATTTATATATGATAAATTTAAAAAGATATTATTAAAAAAAATAATTTAAATTGGAATAAGCAAGATTAAATATTTGTTTTTGAAAAGGAAAATAAATCAGATCATCTTATTTTTAAAAAGATTAAATATAATTTCTGAAGTACCTGGAAAGTAAGAAAGAAAATACTTATATTGACTCATAGAAAGAATTAAATTAATTGAATAATTTTTTCGTGATTAGTTCTAAATCAATGCAAAATTTATCTATATGCTCTTTTTTTACATGTGGCATAATTACTGCTCGCAATATTTTTAAATTATTAAATAATCCCAGCTTCCATTTTTTCTTCCTTAATTCTTCATCGATAATTTCAACTTTCTCACCATTTTCAGTAGTTATTCCGATAATATTCATAATTGGTTTAGCAACAACCTTGATTCCGGGGATTTCATTGATTCTTTTCATAAAATAAGATGTAATTTCCATACATTCTTTCACAATATTTTTATATCCTTCCTTACCTAAATAGTTCCATAAAGCCCAAAATGCGATTGTTGAAGCTCCTATTCGAGTTCCAAGAATATTAAAATGTTTAAAGCCCCCACCAGCAAGATAAGGGATTTCATATCCAAATTCTTCATATAATGATGATGGTTTTATTAGAAAACCTCCACTTGGAATAGGAACTAAGCCCATTTTATGAGGATCTGCAGTTATTGATAATACATTTTTTATTGAAAAATCCCATCTTGGGATTTTGTATCCCAATTCTTTTAAAAAAGGAAGGACAAAGCCACCAAATGCGGCATCCACATGTAGAAATAAATTATTTTCTTCTGATATATTTGCGAGTTTATCGATAGGATCAATTAAACCTAATGAAGTTGTTCCAGCTACACCTACAAGACCAATCGTATTTTCGGATATAAGAGATGAAAGATGATTTAAATCCAAGGAAAAATCTTTCTTTAATTTTGCTTTTTTTAGGGTAATTTTTAATAATTCTGCACCTTTATCAAATGAAATATGTGCTGATGCAGGAACAATGAATTCTGGATTTTTTTTATTTTTAAACAAGTTTCTTGCAATTCTCATAGCAATTATGTTAGACTCAGTTCCACCAGTTGTTATGGTTCCTAAAACATTCCGGCATCCAAATAAACCTCCCATCTCTTGAATTATTTCATGTTCTAGTTCTAATGTTCCTGGGAATAACCCCGGGTCTCCAAGATTTTTAGTAATATATTTTGTATAAATTTCAGTTGCAAATTTGTTTGGTTCTGAGCACATAGAACCCAATATAAATCCAGAATCATAAGTTAAATCTTTGGAGAGTCTTTTTTCCAGTTCTTCGATAATTTCTTCTTTTAATTTTTCAATATCTTTCATGTGTGTCAATGTCTAATAATAAAGATTTAAATAAAATTAATGAAATTTGTTTAAACGTCTGTACATTTTCTTATTATTCTTATAAATAGTGATAAATTCTTGGAATAGCTCATCGTAGATCTTTCTGTTTGCAGGATTGGGTTCATAGATATTTGAATATTTAATATATTTTGGAATGTCATCAAAAGTTATGTATCCTAGACTAACTGCTCCAATAAAAGCAGCTCCTCGTGCATTTGCTTCAATTGGATTCTCAACCTGTCTAATTGTTCTGTTAAGAACGTCAGCATAAATTTGACACCATATATTACTATTTGCGCCCCCTCCAATTAAATTTATTGGATTTAAGGGGCGTTTAATATTTTTCTCGACATATTGAGAGATCCATCTGGAATTGTAAGCAACTCCTTCAAATATTGCCCTTATCATATGCTCTCTATGCGTTTCCAATGAGATATTATAAAGACCCCCTCTAATTGTATGATCATCAATAGGAGCTCGCTCTCCATATAACCATGGAGTAAAAATTAGTTTATTACTTCCAGGTTCCACCTTCTCTACAATTTTATCAAATATTTTATAAACATCCGGAACTTTCTCTTCAAAAAGTAGATCATCTTGATGGTATAATATATTATCTCTCATAAATGAGAGACACCCTCCTGCAATTTCTTGCTCGTTTGTAAATAAATATTTGCCTGGAATTGCGGATATTAATGTTCCCATATTATGAAACATATCTGCCTTTTTAAACGGTACATGACATACACACCATGATGATGTCCCAATGTAGATATGTCCTTCATAATCTCTAACAGCTCCTGAACCTACTGCCGCTGAAGGGATGTCTGGGGCACCCATAACAATTTGAACATCTTTATTTAAACCTAATTCATCTGCAACTTTTTCAGAAATATTTCCCAAAACATCTGTTGACAATTTAAGGTCCGGATATTGCTCCCTATTTAATTTTAATTTTTTTATGAGACCATCATGGTATACTACATTATTAACATCTCTTACATCCGTTATCCAATGGACTTGAATAGAGCAAGTAGAAGCTGCAAATTTACCAGTAAGTTTTAAATTAATATAGTCTTGAGGTTCTAGGAATTTATATGTTTTTTCATAAATATCAGGATGTTTATTCTTTAAAAATAAAATGTGAGCAATCGAATCTTTCCCAGATAAAGTTGGAGCTCCTCCTGTAATTTTAATCCATTTTAATACTTTTATTAAATTATAACCTGATACCTTTATTAATCCTTTATAAAGATTTTTAATGTAAGGAGCTCCTCTTGTATCCATCCAAATAACTGCATTCATTAAATGATTTCCATCTTTATCAACTGGAACAGTTCCACTCCATTGGCTAGTATTACAAAATCCAACTATATCATCAATAGGCACTAAGTTTTTATCTAGCAACCTAGTAATAGTTTTTTTCAGTGCATTCCACCAATCATCTGGGTTCTGCTCGGCTGCTCCCGCACTGGGTAAAAATAATGGAACTTCTTCGAATTCAAAACCAATAACATCTCCATGAATTGAGACTATTGCTGCTTTACTTCCAGAAGTCCCATGATCGTGAGCAAGGATATATTTTTCTTCATTCATTTTTAGCACATTTTAAGTTCTTATTAAAAATGTTTTTTGCTTAAATTAATATTTTGTTTTAATTTTTTAAATATTATTAAATAAAAAAGCACATTGTCAAAGACTTTTCAAAATTAGTGAAAGTGATTAATGAAATATGAATTATAATGAAATAATGGAAGGAATAAAAGGTATAGTTAATAATCCTTTAAGGAAATTTAAGCCAGATGAATTAAAAAAAATTGTTAAAAAATATACGGAAACACATAAGAAATCAAAGGAATTATATGATAGAGCCCTAAAGATCATTCCGGGTGGTGTGGAGCATAACCTCGCATTTAATTTTCCATTTCCTTTAGCATCCAAAAGGGTTGATGGGTGTTATATGTGGACTGTTGATGATGTTAAATTAGTAGATTTCCTCATGAATGGAGGTCCAACCCTTTTAGGACATAATTATCCACCTCATACAGAGAAAGTAATAGAAGTAATTAAAGAAATAGGGTCTTGTCATGGAATTACAAATGAATATGAGATATTAGCTGCAGAAGAATTACAAAAACACTTTCCTTCCTGTGAAAAAATTCGATGGCTTCAATCAGGTACTGAGGCTGACATGTTAGCAATAAGAGTAGCTCGGATTTTTACTGGCAAGAAATGGATTATTAAAATAGGAGGAGGCTATCATGGATGGAGTGATCAACTAGTTTATGATTTGCACATTCCCGGTACAAAAACTTTAGAATCACATGGAATTCCAAAATCGGTGTTTAAATTTATAGAGTCAGTCAAGCCAAATGATATTGAAGCGTTAAGACAATTATTTAAAGAGAAGAAGAAAATTGCGGCAGTATTAATCGAACCTATGGGGCCAGAGAGTGGAGCAAATCCCGTAAGACCCGGATTTAATAAAGAAGTAGAAGAACTTTGTCATGAAAATGGGGCGTTAATGATAAGTGACGAAGTTGTTTGCGCTTTTAGATTACATATGGGTGGGGGACAAGCTTATTTTGGATATAAACCTGATATTTCGATATTTGGTAAAATTGTTGGGCATGGATACCCATCTGCTGCCGCAATTGGTGGTCGAAATGAAATTATGCAATATATTGCTGCAGGAGTAGGCGGTGGTAGAAAAAGGGCATATTGTGGTGGAACTCTTGCTGCAAACCCATTAACGTGTGCAGCAGCATACTGGGCAATAAAATTTGTTGAGGAAACTAATGCTTCTGAGAAAGCAGGAAAAATAGGATTCCGGTTGGCAAATGGATTAAATGAAATATTTAATAAATTTCAGCTGCCATGGATTGCTTATAATTTCAATGCCACGGTTCATATGCATACATCCGCTGTAATGAGCTTAGATATGGATAACCCTAAACATTTTGGTCAAATAAAGGAACGTAAGGAATTTATGGAGCATCTAGGTGCGGCATTAATTTGCGAAAATATAATTTCAGTTGCGGGGAGTAGATTTTATACTTGTATGCAACATACAAATGAAATTGTTGATGAGACCGTAGCGAAAATTGAAAATATCTGTAAAATGATTGAATAAATTAATCAATTATTTTCTTATAATTTTATAAATCTATTTTTATCTCTAATTTTTATTTGCTTAATTTTTTCGATCAGTTTTTGAGTTAGATCAATTTTATAATAATTAGCAGTACATATTATTGCAATAACTAGATCTGCTAATTCCATGCCAAGATCTCCCTTAATCTGATCAGATTTGGGGGGTTTATTTTTTTCTATAATATTAATTTCACGCGAAACCTCACCCAACTCTTCAAGAATGGCAGCTAACATTGAGAGAGGTGGCCAATATCCGCCACCTTCATTGATAATCCAATCATCAATTTCTTTTTGAAGTTTTGAAATAGTAAAATCTTTAGAAAATGAGGTCATATTTAAATAAGTTATGGGAATTTTAAAAAAATTGACTAAGATTTTAAATTTTTTATTAAGAAATTAAATAGAATTGGAGAAAAAAGATAAAAAAAATTAAATAAAGCCATAGCGTTTTCTATCTTTAAATTCTTGTGCCTTACCTTTATTCCAACGGTCCACACGAGAATAATATCCAGTAATCCTTGAATATATTTCAATATCTTTCCCCTTCCCATCACATCTTGGATTACTGCATTCATCATGAACTCCTTGAATAAAAAGTCCGCATTTTATACAATAAGAAAAATCAAAAGTATAGGCAAAATAAGCTGTATTGGTGTTAAAAGCGATTTTTTTCGTCATTTGCCATAAACCCTCTGGATCTGGATTTTGCTCGCCCATCCATAAATGAGTAATTACTCCACCTTTAATAATAGGGTGAAATTCGGCTTGTTTTAAGATCCTTTCGAAAAGTGGAATGTCAGCATCATAATTTAGATGACCACTATTAGTATAATATGGAGAATCTTTTGTTCCTCTATAGATAACTTTATTTTTATAATGTCTTAGGTCTAACTTTGCAAATCTCTCTGAGGAGCTTTCCGAGGGTTGCTCCCAGAGGCTAAATTTAATTTTTTGAGTGTTATCGGGATGGTATTTAAATTCTTCCGTTCTGTCTGACAGAAATTGTAGCACTTTTTTTCCAAAATTATAAGCATTGTCTGATTCATGTAATTCTTGTCCGGTGTGATATTGAACCATTTCGTTCAATCCAGTGAAACCAATAGAGAGACTTTGCTTTCTCATATCAAGTAATTGGTTTCCATCAACTACGCTTGCACAAAGTGGTAATTGCCGATCCTTTAATCTTTGTTTAATAATATTAAGTTTAATAAGATTTATGTCTTTCATCATATTAAGACGATCACCCAATATTTCGAATAATTTATCATCATCACCATTTGCTTGATATGCAACTCTGGGTAAATTAACAGAAATACTTTGAAGCGACCCCATATTCATGTATGATTTTGTCCAATCAAAAGCATCAGGATCATCACATGTTTTTCTCATACCATCGGGAGTTAATATTATTCTACAACATTGGCTGTGTATTTCATCGGGAAGCCAATCGGCACAGGTATTTAGAAAGTATGGCGTTCCAAATTTAGCAGTTACCTCCATTAATTTTAAATAGGCATCTTCATATTTTATCATCCATTCTTTTTTCAATTTAATTTCATGCTTTGGAAATGCAAAGAGTTTTCCAAACCCATCCCCTTCATAATAGATCTCAGTTAAAGCATTGAATAATTTTAGGGTTTCATCTTTGAAGTCAGCATATTTACCAACAACCTTTCCACCTATACCAATTGCATCTATTTCTTCTAATATTTTAGGTACTGTGGGTGTGCATGATATAGAGGTAAATGGAACTTGGCCTCCTCGTGCAGCAAAAATTTGATTTGTTTCAAAAATAAAACATTGAGCAGCTTGTTTTATATCTTTCTCATTTAAACCTGAGATATATGGTGCAATCATTGTAGTGAAATTGTCATAACCTTGCCCCCCGCTAAATTCACCCTGTACTATTCCCAACCATTTTGCTGCATGTAACATTGCAACTATAGCGGATTTCGCGGGTCCTGAGCAAGCTGAGTGGCTCCACGTTTTTGTTGGTGGAAGTCCATACTTTAAAATTAACCTAAGATCCCACTGTTGGCAAAATGGGCGTAAATCGAAGTATCTTAGCATATGAACGTGGATATCCCCAGATAAATGTGCATGGGATTGTCCTGTGGTAAGTAATCTTAAGAGTGCGTATTCTTCGGCTAAACTATCAGCACTCCAATTATGAATTGATTCTGGATTAGAAAATTGATTTGCATTTTCTTTAGTTCCTTCATATAAGAGTCGCTCATAATCCATTAAAGGCATACCGATTCTTGTATAAAGTTTTCTTTCATTTTCAAAACCTTGTTCAGACAAGACGGAACATACTAATTCTCTAATATGTGGTCCCGAGAGAAACTTTATATTTGATGATATGATTCTTCTAACTACTTTTTCGGTTATTATTTTCGCTTCTTCTATGTCCATGTTAGTTTCTTTGATAATACTTTCTTCAATCTTATTGGGATCAAAATTAACTACATCTCCTTTAGACTGAAAGACTTTTGGAAGAAGATTTTTGATATACCACATGCGATGTTGATTTTGTTTAGCATATTTTTCTTTCGAATCTTTTAAATCTTTATCTTGTATTGTAATGACCATAATTATTCATTTTTTTTAAATTATTTTTAATACTTGTATTTAAGGGTTGGATATTTTTTTCCTAAAAGAAAAGAGTTTTATTCGAAATAAATGATTCTTTTTGTCGTATTTTGTCGGCACCTCTCCGTTTCCCTCTGTTAGAATAATTTGATACGATTGAATTAATAATTTATTTTTTAGATATAAAAAACTAATGTTTTTTTTATTTTTTAAAAAAATTATTACCACCATAAGAAAATTTATTAATGTGCGCTTTGATATTTATTGATTGATTATATTATGATTTGATATATTAAATTGAGATTTTTTTAAATATTTTAAATTTTTATTTACTATTTTTTTATGTCGTTTATTTTGAGAGAGTTTGCTAACTTTCTAATTTTTAAATTTTTTTTAAGAATTGATTTTGAAATTCAGAAAATTATAATAATAGAAAAAATAAAACTGTCATATTTAAAGAAATAAATTTCTAATTTAATTGTAAAAAAAGTATGTATTGTTTAGGTGCTTTATATTTTGAATGAGAAGTTTAAAATTGGATTAGAAGAGATAAAATTTGTTAAAATGTTAGATGGTATATATAGAAAGACATTAGTTTTTAATGAAAATTTAATGTTTTGTCAATTTTTATTAGAGAAAAATGCTACTATTCCTATTCATACTCATATATCGAGTCAAGCAGGTTTTGTTTTAAGAGGAAAGATAAGGTTTGAGATAGAAGAAGGGGGAAAAATGGAACAATTTATAACAAAAAAGGGAGATTCCTACATTTTTAATTCTAATCAAAAACATGGGGCGTTCATATTAGAAGAAGCCGAAGTGATTGAAGCATTTGCGCCTTATAGGGAAGAATATATCTAAAATAGAAATTTAGATTAAGAACTCGGAGTTACCATTGATATACTGCTAAAGAAAAGACTCCAAACATAGCTAATAGGAATTCTCCAATTAACCAAGACATAAAATATTGTTTCTTTTTTGAGAGATCTCTTCTTAATAAATCAACTATGCCAAAACAAAAAATCGTTGTTGTAATGCTAAAGATCATTATAATAACAAATGTTCTAGTAATCCCTATCTCTATGTCCCCTATTGTTATTATATGGTTTTCATCTATAAAAGCGAGATATAGATTTAAAACAAGCAGAGCTCCACCAATTAGGAGTGAGATCCAACCTGTAAATTGAATTATACTTAAAAATTTTTTATCTAAATCGGGTATCTCAGGTAACGCAGATGGTTTCTTTTTTTCTTTTTTAGACATTTTCAACGATTAATATGTTTTATTGAAAATTTATATCATAAAAAATATATTATCTTACTTTAATTTTTTGTAATTAATTAAGGTCTATTTTTTAAAAAAATAATTGCTTGAGCGATATTACCATTGGAATCTTTTAATGCTGCTTCAGCTTCTTTTAATGTAACAGTTGCTTGGGCGGCGACGAGTTGTATGTCATTTTCTGTGATTTCTGGCTTTAATTCTTCATCAGTAATTTCTTCCATTTCAGTTGAATCTGATATTTGACCTGATTCTACGCTTGAAATACCAATTGTTTTTTCTTCTGCCGTTCCCATAACTTGATATATTTCTTGCCCCATCTGTTTCATTAAGAAGACTTCTGGTTGCTCTATTACCATAGTTTTATCTTCTAACTCAAAAATTACTCTATTCACGTCAATTGGGTCCATGGAGATTCCTTGTTGCTCCATTTTTCTTCTCATGGCCCTTGACCCAAAAGATTGTTCACCTTTTCTTGCAATTTTAGGTTGTGGTCGTTTCGGGACATCTTTCTTTTTTTTCTGAAGATCTTTTGGAACTTTAACCAAAAAAATTCACCAAAAACTCATTATGATATTAATACATTTAATGAGAAATATTATTTTATTTATTTCCTTTTCTAATTTTTATTCCGGCGCCTTTATCAAATGATAAGAGATAATCAACTGGCAGCTTTAACTTTCCAATTCCTAATAATTCATCATATTCATTAACAACAATAACCTCATCATTCGGTCTTAAATTTTCATCGATTTTTATTATATGTTTGCAAAAAACACTCCTCCCCTTTTTAATAAATTCCGAAACATCATTTTGTACAATCGCTCTTAATTTAGGAGGAGGTATATGATCAATTATTTTTTGAGCGGAATATAAAGTTAAAGCAAAATACCCGGAAGTTGGTCTTAAAATAAATAAAAGATTATTGTTGTGATAAATAAATTTAATTTTTTTTGTTTTCTTGGATCTTTCTATTTTACAATTACTTTTATCATTAAAAAAAAGATTGGTAATTTCATTACCGAAAATAAAATCTGATAATGATCTAACTTTTCGAAATGCAATTATATTTGTATTAGATGAAATATCTTCTAAACGCATTATAATAAAATAGAAATGAATAACAAAATAAAATTTATCATAAAAAAGAAATAATTTCAAAGTTAAGAGTAAAGTTTTGATTCTATACTTTTTTCTTTCATTTTTGCTAGAACTTTAGATGCGCCTTCTAAAAAGTCCTTAAAGGAGATACTTTCTGCTTCTCTCCTGATCGCAAACATACCCGCTTCAGTACATATTCCTTTTATATCCGCTCCTGTGGCTCCTTTTGTCATATCCACTAATCTATTTAAATTAAAGTTTGATTTGTCAATATTCATGCCTCTTATATGAATCTTAAAGATACTCTCTCTTTCTTGCCATCCAGGAATTGGAAAATCTATTAATCTATCAAACCTACCAGGTCTTAATAGAGCAGGATCTAGTATATCAGGTCTATTAGTGGCGCCAATGATTTTAACATCCCCTCTTTGGTCAAACCCATCCATCTCACTGAGGAGTTGCATTAATGTTCGTTGAACCTCTCTATCTCCCGAAGTGGCAATTTGTAATCGTCTTGATCCGATTGCATCTAATTCATCAATAAAGATAATTGATGGTGCCTTTTCTTTAGCCAACTGAAATATCTCTCTAACTAAACGTGCACCTTCTCCAATAAACTTTTGAACTAACTCAGAACCAATAATTCTGATAAATCTGGCTTGTGTTTCATGAGCTACAGCTTTTGCAACCAATGTTTTACCAGTACCAGGAGCTCCAAATAATAATACCCCTCTTGGAGGCTCAATTCCAATTCTTTCAAATAATTCTGGCTTCTTTAGTGGTAATTCGACGGTTTCTCGAATCTCTTGTATTTGTTCTTCTAAACCTCCAACATCATCATATGAAATATCTGGAATAGAATCGATTACTTCCATACCCTTAACAAATGGATCTAATTTTGTGGGCAAAATCTCCATAATTGCAAACGTTCGTTGATTCAGCGCGACCCTCACACCCGGTTCTATTTTTTGCCCTTTAACTTTTCGACTTGAATTAACTACAAAACTCGGACCTGTTGAGCTTTTTACTATCGATCTTCCCTTTTTTTCGTCAAGCACGTCAATGACAGTAGCGGTAACTAAAGGAGGTTCTCTAAGTCTATCTATTTCATTTCTTAAACTATGGAGTTCTTGTTCTAATCTTAATCTTTCTGCGTCTAATAATTGCTTTTCAGTCTCTAGGCTTCTTAGTCGTTTTTCAAGATGTCGTGTGTAAGTGACTAAATACTCTCCTTCTTTGAGATCCTCGTTTTTATTTTTTTCTTTAATATCGGGCATTAATTTTTATCATTCTTTTTTATTATAACTAAATATATATTTAAAAAATTTAAATTTGATGATAATATAAAATATTATTTTAGATATAAGAAAATGATGATAATGTTATATAAAATTTATTTACTTGTAATTATTGGATGATAAGAAATTCAATATCTTGAAATGTTATTATAATGAAAATATATTTAGTGCTTTTTTAAAGACAATTGAAATGGCATTTAAAAAACGAGATTATTCAGAAGAGTGCCCGATAAGCAATTCTATAAGCTTTAGATGTAATTATGTTTCTTCTTTTGATGTGATTCTATGAAAAATTTCTACTTTTGCTTGATTTTTCCAATTTTTATAATTTTCTTCAGACTTAAAAGATCTTCGGACCATTCTATATAATGTTTTTCTTGAAGGAACACTTTCAATTCCAATATTTTCAAGGGAGTTCTTAGTTGCATTGTATGATGATTCTGCTTCATAAATTTTTTTAAGTAACTCTATATCTTGGCAATCCCATTCACTGCCATAATTACGAAAGAAGTATCCCTTCTCCTTAATTAAATTTTCAATTTGACTTTTTATATCATGAATTCGAACTTTTTTCTCTAAATTATAAGATTTTAACCATTTGAATTTTTCCCAATCAATATTTTGTTTATTCTCAGGAACATCGAACCCTTTTTTTACGGAGAATCTTTGGTCGTTGGTTCTATAACTTAAATCTGTCTCTATAATAAAGAGAAATAGTATTTTCGATTCCCATCCAGCACTTGTTGTATAATATGTTTCTTGACCTTGCTTATAGTATTCATTTCTGCCATAAACCAACCCTCGCATAGATGTTGATTATTATCAATTTTAGAACCTTTCAAGAGTCTTATTATCTGATTGAAATTCTCTTCAATATTTGTGCTTGGCGTGATTTCCATTCTATTTTCAATAACATTTTTTCTGGGTGTCAAGTCGCATTATTTTTGTTTTTATCATCTTGCTTATTTTCATTTTAAAACGGGAATACTTAATTAGAGTAATTGATTAATTAGTTTCTTTATTCTTTTTATTAAAATTAATAAGATTATTAATATTTATTAAAATCAGAAATAGACATTTAGATCATATAATGTCCTATAAAAAACAAAATTACCCAGAATGTCCTATTTGTGGAAGCATAATTTGGGGAAAACCCAGTCATATTGTTGTCGAAGGTGTTAGAGTCACAGTATGTCAATCATGTTCAAATTTGGGACAAAAAACTTCAATAACTTCCTCTTCAAAAACTCAATCAAAAATCTTTTTTAAAAAACCAATAAAGCGTAAATCAGTATCTACTCCTCATATAGCAAAACCAATAGTAAAAAAAGATGATGAATCAGATCTACAAATTGTCAGTGATTTCGCGGTTAAAATTAAAAATGCAAGAGAAAAAAAAAAAATTACTCAAGAAAAGTTCGCTTTAAAATTACATGAGAAAGAATCTTTAATCCGAAGCCTTGAAAACGGAAAAAGAATCCCAACAATATCATTAGCCAAGAAGATTGAAAAAACGTACAATGTAAAGCTCATTGAAAAAAAAAAAGATGATGAGAGTGACTATAGAAGATATATTCAACAAAAAAAGGCTCCTACGACATTGGGAGATATGATTGTTATAAGGAAGAAAAAGAAATCTGATAATTGAGATGAGTTAAAAATTTTTAATCGTATCTTGAAGCGAAACTATTTTTTCCTTTAAGAAATCAATTAATTTTTTGTTTTCATCTGCAATTAAATTACCTCCGCAACCATCAACAGGGCATTTGAAATTTAAATCTACAGCATCATCGAAAATAAATCTAGTTTCAGGTTTTCTACAATTCTCACAAATAAAAAAATAATTATTTAACTCATATTTTAATCGATCCCTTAATTTTCTTATTATTTTTTGCTCTTTTTCGAGTAAAATCTCATTTAGCTTATCAAAATCATGCCACCAATAATAGATAAACCAGCCAGTATTCTTATCCCTCACTCTTCTAAATTGAGCTAATTTTGCTGAATATAATTTATATAATGTTTTTCGAACTGTATTTAATTTTAATTTTTCTTCATCATTTGGCTCAAAATCAATATTTAAATCTTGAATTCTTTTCTTTATGTTTTCCGTTATTACATCATCGGTTATTTCTTTATCTTTTGAATTCAATAACTCTTTTGCAACTTCAATGCAAATATTGCCTCCGATCACAAATAGAAATGATTTTAATAAGGAATCAAGTTCAGATATAAGAAATCACTAACTTCTAGGAAATAAATAATATATTTGAAAATATTTGCTAAAATTAAAATTTTTTTAAAATAAACAATCAATAATTAATTTTAAGATTGATCGAGAACTTTTTAAAAAATTTTTTATACTGAGAAAGTTAATGAATTTGCATATTCCATATCATCGTTAATTTCAATAGTTCTCACTAATTTTCCTTCTCTTATAGCTTTAAGTCTTATCAAGCTGGTGTTTTTTAATCCTTTAGGAATGATTATATTAGTGATTTTATATATATTAATTAATTTAAATATTTTAATTGTATCAGGAATTTTATCTTCAAAATCTGGAATTAATTTTTCATATAAAATCTTTTGATTATTTTTTGTTTTTTTTACTGTACCAACACAAAATTTGGTTAATTTTTCAAATTCTACATGGGTTAGTTTTTTTTTAGACGGTTGTGGTGGTTTTGTTTTGGATTTTACAGAAAAACCTTGTTGATCATTAAAATTGATAAAATAATAACTATGTTTATTTAGTTCTTTTATTAGCTCAAGGAATCTTGATTTAGAGAATTTTTCTTGAAATGTACCCTTAAAATTTTTAATTTTTCCTGTTGATTTTTTCAATTGCCAATCTAAACCTAACTTTGGGAAGACTGTTTTTAAATCTAACCCAGCAATGATGTCTAATTTCACTTCAATTTCATTATCGGACATTACAGAAACTACATATTCTTGGATAAAATCCTCATATTCAAAACTCCCAGATAATGTTATTTTATTAGCTGTGAATCTAACTTTTAATACTGGTCCGGTAAACTCTCCTTTAGAATATCTTGTGAAATGTTTATGGATTTCTTGATAATCTTCTGCTGGATTTTTCAGCATTGAATTTTGAAGTAAATAAGTAAGAAAATGCAAATAAATTAATCCTCAAATTATCCTTATGAAATAATATAAAATAAAATATTAAAATATTTGATTTTTATCTTTATAGAACTTTTTAATAATAAAAAAAAATTAATATATTGATAAATTTAAAATAGATATAATATTTATTTCATATCTTTTTTAATCAATGATGATATTATGATAATTCAAATTTACGTATGGGCTTGGATTTTAATTATAATTGGTTTTGGTTTTGTGGGTGTTCTGGTTTTATATGTTAAATATAGTACAGAAGTCTCTATTAAATTGTATATTATTACCATAGTTGTTTCTTCAATTAGTTTGGGTTTTGGGATTCATTTCTTCCTAGCTAATTTTGGTATATAAAGTGAAACTTATTTTTAAATTTATTTGGATTTATTAAAAATAGTATAAAATTTAAAGATTCCATGGATAGTATGTATATATAAATATTCAATAAAAAATAGTGAACTTAAATGCTGTTTCAAATAACTGAAGCTACTATATGGTATATTATTTGGCTTGTGTTGGCAACAATTATTGTCGCTTTGATTTTGTATATCGCTGTAAGATTAGTTGATTCTAAGTTGCGTGCGTCTGATAAAAAGTGGATGATTTTATTAATCGCATTTATTATGGTTTTGATTATTCCACTTGTCGTTGGGGCGATTACTATTGTCCTAGGCGTGATTGGAGATTTATTGGCAGGACTCAGAACCTTTTTATATCCATCAGGACAAAATTTTCTAGTACAATTAGCACCTGTTATAGCTTTTCTCATTTTATTTTTATTAGTGAAATTCTTGATCACTGATTCCTGGGAACATTCAATATGGATCTCTCTAATAACATTCTTCTTCTTGTTTTTAATATACTGCGTACTCCCAGAATTATATAACTATACTGGTGTCGGATTGTAAAATTTTACTTCAAAATTTCCTTTTTTTTTTTAATATTATTGTGATTCATAATAGAATTTAATTTGGAAAAAAGTCCTAGAATGAAACTTAATTCCTTTTTTGACATGACTGCTCTTTCAAATACGTTTTTAAATGCATAATAGACCTTTTCTTTTTTATGAGTTCTGATTCTAACTTGCTTTATTAGATTTCTTATGATTTTATAAATAATAAGGCGATCTTGCTTATTAGCTAATAATACTGGTTTATTTCCTCTTCCAATATTAATAATATTAATTTTTTTATATAATTCATATAAGATAATACCTACAGCATGAGAAATATTTAAAGTAGAATAAGTATTACTGGCTGGAATTCTTAAAAGAATATCAGCTAAACTGATCTCTTCATTTGTCAGACCCCTTGATTCTTTTCCAAATAAAATTGCAATATTGAGACGGGTCTTTGATAGAGGAAGTGAAAAGTCTTCAGGGAATATTGTTAATCTTCTAAGATTTGTATAGCGCATACCACTTGCAGTTGTCGCAATAATTAAATCAAATTTTTTTAAATAATTTTTTAATTCAGATGTATGAGATTTTGATGGCTCAATTTCAACAATTTCAGAATTTAAAAGAATTTTTTTACCATGCATGGCAAAGCCCCGTGTTTCATAACTAAAGATATGGTCTTTACGCTCAATGGGATTAAAAACAACTAAATTAAAAAATTCAAAATTACGCATAACCCTTGCAACGCTTCCAATATTACCAGAATGTTCCGGTTGCACCAAAATTATAGTAAAAAAAAGATTTTTGTAATTTTCATTTACTCTTGTTTCTTGAGAAGAATCATGTTGCCTAAATTTTTTTTTTTTATTAATTTATATCACAACTCATTCTCATTTTATATTATTAAAAAAATAACCTCAATACTTAAAATTAAAAAAAAACAGTCTTCTATCTTCATTTTTTTGGATTAGATATTAAGAAAAATAAAGCAAAGATAAAATTATTAGACTTTATCCCTTAACTTTAATCGCGGAGCTAATCCAAGACTCATCATTTCCTGCATTAATAATTTAAAAGCATAACTACATACTACTTTTGAAATTTTAGTACCTTGCCCGCAAATAGGACAATAAGTTATGTCACGATTCCGGTCATATGTAGCAAGCAATCCACAGCGTTCACATATTAATACAACTGTTTTATCTGATTCATCTAATAATCTCTCTTTAAGAAGTAGAGCACTTCCATGTCCAATAAGACAATCCCTCTCCATTTCGCCAAATCTTAGCCCTCCTTCTCTTGCACGACCTTCTGTTGGCTGTCTGGTCAAAATTTGCACGGGTCCTCGGGCTCTTGCGTGAATTTTATCAGCAACAAGATGATACAATTTTTGATAATAAATAGGTGCGCAATAAATTCCTACATCATATTTTTCACCTGTGATACCGTTATATAATGTCTCCCGTCCATTAAACTCAAATCCAGCTTTTAATAATAACTCTTGCAACTCGGTAATATTTTTCCACTCAAATGCTGTCGCATCACCGATTTCACCAGTATTACATGCGATTTTCCCACTAATGCCTTCAAAAAGTTGCCCTAATGTCATTCTACTTGGCATTGCATGAGGGTTGATTATCATATCAGGAATTATACCATCTGCTGAAAATGGTAAATCTTCTTGAGATGCAACTAACCCTATAACACCTTTCTGACCGTGCCTTGATGAGAATTTATCTCCCAATTCGGGAATCCGTAGATCCCTAACCTTAATTTTTACGAGTTTATTTCCGTCAACTGTTTCAGAAATGACGATCGTGTCCACAATTCCCTTCTCACTGTGCCGCATATTAATTGACGTTTCTCTGCGATTAGGTTGAGATAAATCAAACTCTCCATAAGACTTTATGAATCTTGGTGGAGAGGTCCTCCCAACTAATACATCGCCTCCATCAACTTGAGTCTCTGGTTCGATAATTCCATCTAATTCTGAAAGAAATCTATATGATTCTGTGGATTTAAAACCCCTAACTCCCCTATCAGGTATTTCAAATTTATCCACTTCTCCTCCTGGGTATTTTCTCTCTTCTGACGCGTAAGTGCGAAAGAAATGACTGCGTGCGAGCCCTCTCTCAATAGAGGCTTTATTGATTATTAAAGCGTCTTCAATATTGAATCCTTCATATGACATCATTGCAATTAGAAAGTTTTGACCAGCAGGACGTTTATCAAAACCTATAATATCCATAGGGTGAGTTTTAACTAATGGCATCTGGGGGTAATGTAGAGTATGGCCTCTAGTGTCAAGCCTTAAGTGAAGATTAGCTGAGAATAAGCCTAATGCTTGTTTTACCATTCCTGCTTCATAAGTGTTTCTTGGTGATTGATTATGTTCGGGAAATGGAATAATTGAAGCACATATACCTAAGATTGCAGCAGGGGAAATTTCTAAATGGGTGCGTTCTAAAGTTAGATCATCTTGGAACATTGCAATAAATGCATTTTCCTCTTCTTCAGCATCTAAATACTCAATTATACCTTTCTCAATAAAATCGGACCATTGATATTTTCCATTCTTCAATTTTTCTATGTCTTCTTCAATTATCAATACTTTACCATTTTTTACTACAAATAATGGTCGGGTAGCTCTACCGCCATCACAATTTATTTGGATTTCATTTGAATCTGAATAATAAGCAATATTAACGTTTTGGTCAATTTCTCCCCTTCGTCTCTTTTCTCGTATTTGTCTTGTTAATGGATTATGTTTTTGATGAATTCCAATTAATCTTCCATTTAAAAATATTTTAGTTTTATTTCCTTTTATGTTTTTTACTTCATGAATCGGGATAACGCCTAAATCAATTAAAATATGTTCTATAATCTCCTCATCTGAGCCTACGGAAATTATTGATGCTAGTGCTAAATTTTTAACTAAGCCACAATTAGGACCTTCTGGTGTTTCGCTGGGACATATTTTTCCCCATTGTGTAGGATGTAAATCTCGTGCTTCAAAATGGGGTTGACTTCGACTTAAAGGTGATACAACTCTTCTAAGATGGCTAAGAGTAGCGACATGATTAGTTCGATTCAGTAATTGGCTAACTCCGGCTTTTCCACCAACCCAATTTCCTGTAGCGAGTGCATGTCTAATTCTTTCAGAAATCACATCTGCTCTTACGGCAGTTTTAATATTGGGTGCTCTTCCTCTAACAGCAATTCTTTCTAATTGATATTTAATATCTTTAACTAAGTTTAAAAATGCAACCCTAAATAAAGAAGTAAATAATTCTCCCGCTAGTTTAAGGCGTTTATTTGCATAATGATCTTTATCATCAGATTCTCTCAATCCTAGTGATAGTTCCATAACTTTTTGACTCATTTGTCCAAGGTAATAGGCCTTTTTAATTCGATCACTTTCATCATTACCAATATGTGGCAGTAAATATCTATCTAATACTTGACAAGCTCGTTTAATACGATAATCTTTTGTTTGTCCTACCGCAACTCTTTTTCCTATATAATCTAGTGCATTATGAAGAGATTTTTCTGGATCTTGATGAACTTGTATTTCTGATGCAACATCTATTACTGGAATTAATTCTTTTTGTATTTCTGGATTATCAGAAATAGCTTCAAAAATTTCACGATCAGATTTAAGTCCTAAAGCACGCATAAGAATTGCTAGTGGAATTTTCCCCGGAACAGAAGGGAAAGAAACTCTTAAATTTCCATCTTTTTTACGTTCAATTGTTACAGGTGCTCTAAAACCATTTTTAGTAGAGAAAACTTTTGCTTGGTGAGTTGCGCTTGAACTTTTACTTGATTCTTCTGCTAAAATTCTGTTTGGAGCAAGATCTTCTTGAGTAACTAATACTCTTTCAGTACCATTTATAATAAAATAACCTCCTGGATCAAGTGGATCTTCACCTCTGTTTATAAGTTCTTGAGCCGTTAGATCTCGAAGAGGACAACGACAACTTTTTAACATAATAGGAAGCTTACCTATATAAATTTTAATCGTTTCTTGAGCTTCTTCTCTTTGAGTTCTCTCATCAATGGTAATTGGAATCATATCAAGATGAATATCACCAGCATAACTTAATTCTCTAGTTCTAGCTTCCAAAGGAGTTATTTCTTTTGTAGCACCGTCAGCTTCCCTAATCATAGGGAGATTAACAACTATTTTATTGAATTTAATTTTATATCCAGGGATATCTGGTATAACTTGAGCGCTCTCTTCTACAATCTCTTGCATTTGATGCTCAATAAAATCATTATAAGAATCTAAATGCTGACGGACTAACCCTTTTTCTTCAAATAATTTTTTTAAAACTAACCAAGCATCTTCATTGGTTACCAAATAATTTTCTTCCAAACTCAATATTACTTCACGCTTTTTCTTTTGTCACATATCGATAATATTTAATTTCATCTAAGGTTGTGTGAGATTTTCTTAAAATTTTCACCACATCGCCCTCTTTTGCTCCGATAGAAAATATAACAGGATCTGTGTTTAAAATGCGAGGTAAGTCAATAACTTTAATTTTATACTTATTTAATAAATCAATAGTTTGTTCTTTTGTTAAAATAATGTGTTTAGGAACTAAGTTGTGCCTTAGGACGTCTAGCTTTTTTTTAGTCAAAAAATATCACTCAATTTAATAGAGAAATAGTCTTATAATTTATGAAATAATCCTTATCTAAAAAAATTTTCCATTCCCTAACCTTTTTTTAAAAAAAAGATCCAATAACCACTTCTTTTAAATTTTATTTCTATTTCCATATTAGAAAGTTTATGTGAAAGAATTTCAAATATATTACTTGCGCCTAATGTTCTCCTTATTACAAATTGAAAAGTACCTCCTTTTTTTAAATAATTAGGGACTAAATAACAAAAATTTAAAAACTCTTTTTTGCCTTTTTTTAAAGAAGGATTTGAATAAATCGCATCAAATTTTAAATTTTCAGATTTTATAAGGTCAAAATAAGAATTATTAAAGATTTTAACATTTTTAACACGATTAATTTTAACATTTTCTCTAGCACACCAAATTGCCCTACTGTTTATATCGATCATGTATACGGTACTATCTGGATTTTCTTTCGCTAAAATAATGCCTATTGGTCCATATCCACAACCCATATCTAAAAGTAAGGCATTTTTAGGTGGTATTTGCATGTATCTTATAAATGTTTTCGTTCCAAGATCAATTTTTCGATGGCTAAAAATTCCCGAGGAAGTTTTAAATATATACAAATGTCCTCGTAAACTTTCTGAAATTGAATAAGTTTTTAAGATTGAATGAGGGGATTTAGAAAAATAATGAGAATTATTTTTATCTTTCATTTAAATTCCGTCCATCGTGGGTAAGTTCTTCTTTGCATAAAGACTCTATTGATTTTTATCATAATTCCTGAATTTGCTTTATACATTTTCATGCCACTTTTTAAGGCTGTTCCAAAAGCAATCAATTCTTTTTTTTGGGTCATGATAGCAACTATAGTACCTTTTTGAATTGAGGCATCAACATATAAGATACCCGGAGATGTTAAATTTGCTCCATGACATAGTGCATCAACAGCACTATGTCTAACGATTATTTTTGGAAAAGATTCAGTAATTATCTCGAGAGGTTGAATAACTTTTCGTAAGTAAAATTCATCTCCTTCCTCTCTAAAAATTGTCACTGCATCCTTTAAATTCTGTAGAGTAATTAATGTTTTATTTTCTTCGAAAACACTAGATTTGGTCCTTCTTAACTCAACCATATGGGCTCCGCTACATAATGCTTCTCCAAAATCAAAACATAATTTTCTAATATAGGTGCCAGCTTGGCAACCAACTCTAAATATAACATATTGACCTTGAATTTCTAAAATTTTATTATAATAAATTTCCCTAACTCGTAATTTTCTCGCAACAGATGATTTTAAGGGAGGTCTTTGATATAATTTTCCCGTGAATAATGAAAATAAACTTCTAATTTGTCTTTCCGAAATGGGAGAATGAAAAAAAATGACACAAACATATTCTTTTTTTGAATTTAATAAGTATGAAACTGCTTTTGTTGATTTATTTATGGCACAAGGCAATATCCCGGTGACTTTCGGGTCGAGAGTCCCACCATGCCCAGTTTTTTGTACTCCTAAGATTTTTCGTACCCAAGTTACCACTTCATGACTTGTGGGTCCTTTTGGTTTATCAAGATTAATAATTCCATAATTTATATAGGTTTCAATATCCCGATTTTCAGGTCTACAACCATAATTTTCGTTTATTGGTGATTCCGATTTAATTAAGAGCTGATCTTGAAATTTCATGCCTTATTATTGTTTAAATTATACTGATTTAATTAATTTATCAACATGAGAAAGTCTATTTATTAAATTAAAAGAATGATTTTAAACGGGCTTGAGGGGAATCGAACCCCCGAACCTGCGGGTTAAAAGCCCGACGCGCTACCTGACTGCGCCACAAGCCCTTATATTATTTTTTTCTTTAAAAATGATAGATTTGATTTCAATATAATATTAAATAAAATAAAAATTTTATTAATTCTTTTACTTATCATGCACCGTTAAAAAGTGCTCATAGCCAAAATCTTTTAGGACATTTCTTTTATCATCTTTTATAATATAAATTTTATTTTCTGCTATTACTTTTCCTATTGGAATAAGATAACCATTTTTTTCTTTAATTAATTTTGCGGCTTTCTTAAAATCACTGGGTTTAATTGTGAAAAGGTGGATAAATTCTTCCCCACCATTAAAAATTAATTTTTCAAATGGGATATTAAATTTTTCAGAATATTCTTTAACAAATTTTTCTGTTGGAACATCATTGAGGTTAATTTCAAAACCAAGATTATTATTTGCTTTAGAAAGTTCTTTTAGAGATTTTGCTAATCCATCAGAAGAGTCAATACTTGACGTTGCTAATTTGTTTTCTGCCAGAATTTTACCTTCTATTTTGCTAACCGAAGGATTAAGAACAGAATCGATTGCTTTTTTATACTTTAGATTAGAAAAATCTCCAAATTTATTTAAAATAATATTAAAACCAACTCCAGTAAGACCAAAACACCCATTTATGCATAAAAGATCCTCAACTTTCATTCCTTTTCTGTAAATTATTTTGTTTTTTTGTCCGAATCCAAATACAGTCGGGTTTATAATTATCTCCTCTTTAGTTTCATTAAGATCTCCTCCCAAATACTTCAAATTGAATTTTTTACAAGTTTCAATTATTCCCTTCATAAGTTCTTTAAAATCGGTTAGTAGCATATCATTTGGAAGCCCTAAAGAGATAATTACTGCCACCGGTGTGATTCCCTTTACTAGTAGATCACTAATATTCATAATAATTGATTTTCGTCCGATATGAAAGGGGGTCATTTGTTGGGGAACATCTGAAGTAGAAACGAGCATATCGGTATTTATAACAACGTAATTTTGATTTAAATTACCTTTAATTTTCAAATTCATAAAAAAAGCATCATCATTTTGTATTTTTTCACCAGTCTTTTCAAAAATTAATTGTTCGATAATCTCAATGATTTTTGATTCGCCAAGTTCTTTGAGAGTTAATCTTTTCATTGCTTTTCTTAAGTATGCTTTTCTGAAAAAAAATTTATAACTACTTTAAAATTATTATTATTTAATTTTTAAAGGTATTTATAAAAATGCCTCTGTAGCCTAGTGGTATAGCGTCTGATAGCTTATTAAGCACAGAAGTCGTAATCAGAAGGTCGAGGGTTCAATTCCCTCCAGAGGCTTTATTGTTATATTTCTTTAACGGTAAGAAATTTATCAATCAATTGGAATGCAAGCATTTCAAATGCATCATTTATTCCTGTTCCATCTTTCGCAGAAGTTTCAAAATATGAGAGACTTAATTCTTTTGCGAGTGCTTCTGCTTCTTCTTTTGTTACATCCCTCTGGTCTATCAAATCAATTTTATTTCCCACTAAAATTAAAGATGTTTTCTTCGAATCTTTTAATATTTCTTCATGCCATTTCTTTATTTTATCAAAAGTATCTCTTCTTGTTACATCAAATACTAGTAATCCTGCTTCAGAATTTCGTAGATAAGTTTGGCGAACTCGAGCGAATTGAGCTTGTCCTGCAAGATCCCATACGATGAAACGAACTTTTGTATTCAAATCTTTAAATTCACATTCTTTTTTCATAATGTTTGTGCCTATTGTTGCTTTATAACTTTCTCGGAAATTATCATGAACAAACCTCATTACCATAGAAGTCTTACCAACACCGCCTTCTCCGCCAAGAATTAATTTGTAAGCATACTCTTCCGATTTTACTCCAATCTGTTGAAGTTTTCCTTCTTTTTTTGTAATTATTTCTGACCCAACCTTTTTATAAAGATTCGGTATAACGGGACTTACCTCTCGGCCATCAAATATTCTTGCAATTTTTTCTGCAGCTAAATAAGCATAGGGAAAAATGGGATCAATCATTACCATACCATCCAAGATTGAGATAAAAATAGCATCCTCTCCGGCTTCACAAAAAATTAGTCTATATTCCTCAGTATCAAATGTTCCTGTCCCAAAATTCCCTGAACTAAATTCTTGTGTAATTCTTTTCAATACAGGCTCGATTAGTGAAGATAAACCACCAATTATTTCCTCATCAATTTTATCTTCTCGAGATTGTGAGGCTAGGGCTAATCCTTCTCTATCTACAATTATTGCAGCTAAAAGATCTTCTCCTACAGTTTTAAAATACCATCTTAATAAAGCTTCTAATTTTTTTCTATCTATTGACATGACATTAAATTAAAATAATTATAGTTATAATTGTAAATAATATAAAAATTAAGTAAAATATAATAGTCTTTAATAAAAATTTTTTAGATAAAATTAATAACTTATTCGGATGATAATCTAAATATTTGTTTTTCTAATTAAATTGGAAAAATTTTTAATTTTTTATTAAAATAATTAATTGATATTTATATCTTTAAAAAATTCTAAATAAAGAAGGAGTCGCCAAGCATGGTCAAATCTTGATTTGGGTCAAGAGATTAGAGGTGATGGACTGAGGTTCCATTGGCGTAGGCCTTCGGGGGTTCAAATCCCCCCTCCTTCACCAATTTAATTTTTCAATTTTAGATAAAAATAATTAAGAAACAAAATTTCGCGTTTTCTTAATTTAAGCTTGATTAAAAGTCATTTTCTAATCTATCAATTATATCATTTTGAATTGGTGTTCCAAGATCAATAAATGTTGCATTATATCCACCTACTTTTACGATTAAATCAATGTATTTTTCAGGATGTTTCTGAGCATCTTTAAGAGTTTCTGTTGAAACTACATTTGGTTGAATTTGCATACCCCCTGAATCAAAATAGGATTTTAATAAAAAATAAAATTTGTCTACGTTTTCCTCCTTTTCAAGATTTTGTGGATGAATTCTAATGTTAACTGCAACTCCATTTGTAGCGTAATCATAATTTAATTTGGCTACAGAATTTAAAATTGCTGTAATTCCATTTTTTTCAACTTTGTTTACGGGAGATAAACTATTTGATATCGGTTCCATCGCTTTTCTTCCATCAGCAGTGGGTCTGGTAAAAAATCCTTCCATAACGTGTATTCCCATTGAGTATGCTCCAGCATTATATCGACCTCCTCTGAGTGGTACATGTTTAACAACTTCAGAATTAAATAAATCCCATAACTCTATTGCAAGAGAATCAATACTTTTTTTATCATTACCCCATTTATCATAGTTGTTAATCAATTTTTGTCGAAATAGTTCTTTATCTTTAAAATTAGAATTCATAATTTGAATGAATTCAGGAAGCGATATTAGGTTTTCTTCATATACTACTTTTTTAATGTTATATATTGAATCGACTAATGTTGCAAAACCATACCCGGTTATGGAAGAAAAGTTATATTTTGCACCTCCACAAACATAATCCTTCCCACTCTCCATACATCCTTTTAATGTAGCTGAAATGAATGGATCTTGAAAGTATTTCATTACTTCAATATCACCCACTTCTGCTATTTTTACTGACTTATTTATATTAAATTTTAATTGATGAATAAAGGCTTCTAAAAGATCTTCAAAAGTCTTAAAGATTGTTGGATCTCCAGTCTGTAATCCATCAACCATTTTTGACATATTACTATACCCATTATTCAAAGTTAATTCTAAAACACCAGGTAAATTCAGAAACATTCGGGCAGTTGCTTCAAAACTGTTACCTTGACCAGTAGGTTCAACGCATCCAATTAAAACATAATCTCGAGCATCTTCTAAAGAATATCCTGCTTTAACCAATGATGGGACTATAATATCATCATTATAAAATGCTATTCCTGAAGTATATTTGAAAACTTTTATTACTTCTTTAAAAAATTCTTTAGGTGTATTTTTGTGTATTCTCACCGATAAGTCTGTAGTAAAAATCTTTAGATTTTTATAAGCTTCAAGAAAGAGATAAGAAAGATCATTTGTAGCATCAACTCCATTTTTATCCATCCCAGAAATAGTTATTGTTTGAGTATTTTGACCTAGTGCATTGGCAATCATTGTATAATCTGTTGGTAATATTGTAACATTCCAAGTTAATTTTAAATTTAATTCTTCTATTAATTCTAAAGAAAATTCGTGAGTAATCTTATTTTGTTTTAAATCTTTTTGATAATAGGGCCATAAGATTTGATCTAATCTTCCTAAAGCGACAACGCTTCTATTATAAATGATGTTTATCATATTTTGAGTAAACCATATATACTGAATTGCTTCATAGAAGGAATCAGGAGGCTTTTGACCAAATTTTTTCATCATTTCTGCAATGGTTTCGAGTTCATTTTTTCGCTGGTCATTTTTTTCATTATATGCTTTTTTATAAGCAAGGTCTGAATAGCGTAATGAAAAATCAATAGCTGCTTTATAATAAATCTTCACAGCTTCATAAAAATCGTTTTTTTCTTGATATTCAAAATCATTCTTATCTAGTAGTTTTTGATATGATTCAGCTTCTTTTATTATTCCAGCATAACCTAATTTTAGCAGCTTTTCATAACCAGCAGATAAATGACCTTCAGAAGTTCCAATTTGGATAGCGATATTAGGGATGACAGCAGCTAACTTTTTAGTACCACTGATAAGCTTTTCATCAACTAATCGTTGAGATATTATATCACTATATAAAGCCTTTCCCTCCCAAAATGGAGCTAGCTCTAATAAATCATCAATTTCATGATCTTCAATTAGGAAAGGTTGAAGTTTTCTTTTTCCGAATTTTAAAATACTACTACGTTTACTAAAATTATCATCATAGGAAAGTAAATCTAAATTGATTTTCTCGCCTAAATTTTTACTCGTTTCATTTCCGACAAGCAATTCATCATTTCTAATAAAAATAGTCATGTTCTTCAAAGTGTGTGCAAGTGCCCTAGCTCTTTTCAAAATTTCAGGGTCTTCTTTGTTTTCTTTATATATATCGGTAAAGAATTTAATACGTTCTATGCATAAATCATATTTACTTGAAAGAAGATCCATTTTTAACTTGGAGGTTCTTTGCAGTGGGTTTTCAGTGTTCAATCTAAAACCAATACCTTTCTTTAAACACTATTTTTTTTTGTGGATTCTAAAGTAAAATATTAATTACATTTACTGGTTCTTATAATTTTAACATAATTTTGCTTATTTAAAAAATCAATTGTAATATTAATTTAGATTTTTTATAATCGCGTTTTAATAGAAGTGAGTAAAAAAATTTATTTAGCATAGGATTAGAAAAAGTCTGATAAATGATGTTGCCTTATTTTTGGATTGTTAGCTACGGATTTTACGTATGACTCAATTAATTCCATTCTTTGTTTAGTATAATTATCTAAATCAAATTCTTTTATTATTTTTAATGACCGGGGTATATATTTTTCGATCCCACCACGATTCACTGTTAAGATGATTTTTCCACCACACTTACATATACCTCCTGTGTACAAAGGTGGGGTTCTATATTTTTCATTACATTTAACACACCTAAAGTTTTGATTGGTGAATGAACGCAGGTTTCCAAGAATGTCTGGAGTAAAATGAGTTTTTAAAATTCTTCTGGCAACATCTTGGACATTTACAGACTTTATAATTTTTGCCAAATATAATTGAGCATGTATTTTTTCATCTATTGTTTCATATAATTTATAAGCCGTAGTAAGAGGGCCAGCATTAATTGATTCAGTGGGATGAGTGAATCCAAGTTGTTCAAATTGAAGTTCAGTTCCGAGACGTGTGCTTTCCAATTCCATTTTATCTATTATTTCAATAGGATCCAAATATTTCTCTGTACTTTCATAAAATTCTAAGGGATATTGATAAAGAGTATCAATGTTATGGGCCTCTGAATCAATTTCATTTGGGTCAAGCCTTACTGATATAACAAGTGGTTCATCCATTTTTCCTCCAATTTTACTTGGAAGATAATGCAGTGAAAAATTAAGTAGACAATCCATTAATAGCATCAATCCATCTTCATCCCCATCACAATTTCGACGTTTCGCAGCATGCCAGAAAGGGTGTGCGTAAATAGCCCTAGCTGATGAAAAGCCAATAGCTCTCCCAATTATTCCTGCGGAAGTATGGGGTGCTAAACCTATAAAGATTTGGCCTATTAAATCAGATGTATTCTTAATATTATAAAATGGATTTATATTATAGAAAGTTTCCAATTCATCATCAAGAAAATTGGCAACTTTTACAAAATATTTTGCACTATGTTCAGATAAAAGAATATCTTGTACTTTTAATTCAAGAATTTGTTCATCGTTTTCAAGAGGTTTCCCATAAATGTCATATAAATAACCAAATTCAATTAGTTTCTTTATAGAAGTACCAATTTCATTTGGTTTGAAGTGTGTCAGTGGGAGATCAGTTGCATCATAACGAATTGTGCCATCTTTATATACAAAAACTCCGTGTAATGCTCTCAAGATTCCTTTTTGGAGTGGTTCTGCAACTTTCATTAAATTTGTAAGCCCATATACACCCTTGACATTGGGAAGAGAATGATTTATCTCTTTCATAATTGAATTAATATATTTTTTAAAATTGAATAATGCTGGAGTTGAGTTTTTCAGCATTCCGTTACAATATGGACAAGATACATTTTTTGCATCAACGAATTTCTTGCAATTAGGGCAAAATTTTTGGAATTTTGTGTGAGTTCCACATGTGTTGCATTTATTAAAAATAGTAATCGTATTACAATTAGGGCATTTTTTTCTGCAAATATCAATTTTGATCTTACCCAATTCAATTGCTTTTTGAATAGTACGAGAGCTGCCTACTTTTTTACTTAAGGGAAATAATACATGAATTGGAGGTTTCATTTTTTTTTCTTCAGATTTTTCTGGTCGCCCCATCCGGGATCCTATATAATGGTAACACATATTTTTGATTTTTATGGCAGATAATGAATTGAATAAGTCAAAGATATTTGATATTTTAGAGAGATCAATATCTTTTTTAGATTTTAAATCGAAAATTTCCTCATAGATTATATTTTTTGCCCTGCTAAATACAATTTTATTGTCAATAATTCTATGCGTGATAAAGGCTTTCTCTAGGATAGATTTAATTTCTGGAATTATATCCAAAGCTAAAATCCCATTTTTATAATTATCTATAAAGAACTTTCTTAATGAGATGATTTCTTTTAATGTTAAGTTATTCCAAAAATCAGTATAAACGGGATGAAGTGGAATATTTAGAATTTTACTAATAGCAATAGCTTCTTCCGCAGAGGGTATCTTTTCAAAGAAGTCTGTATGATAAGATTTTAATCTCTCTTCCTCAATGGGAAATTTTTTAATTTTTTCTTTATTCTTTTCCAATGATTTCTTTAAATCTAGAGCCCACCATTCTTCACAATATCCAGATGGGAGTAAAATATGATTATTTTCAACAAATTCTCCAAAACTAATAAGAATATCTCCCAAAAAGAGAATTTTTTCAATATCTTTGTATAATTTATTAGCCATAGATTGGGTTTTTATCTTTACTACGTTTCCATTTTTTAACAGAACAATTGGTGTTTCAATACTAGAAACTGGAACAATAGAGGCACTTTTTCCGGGTCTTTCTATTTTAACTTGAGTCCCAATGGCTACAAAATTATCTAAAAGAGTCATTGTTACTGGATGCATCCCGCATGCAGCCAATCCACTATTGCGTGACCTCCCGTAGCGAATTCGATGACCTCCAGTTTCTGAAGGATAACTAAAGACTGGTCTTCCAGCGATAATATCAGCAATGAATTTTTCATTTTTCACAATTTTTTGATGCTTAGATATTATATTCTCTTTATTTAATTTTGATTCACCTGATTCAGATACTTTTATTAACTCATCCAGCCATTCCCATCCACTTAAATTCATTTCCTTGGTAATCTTTTGAAGTTTGCTTTTTTTTAAAAGGATTCCGTCATTTAAAACTAAACATGCACCACCCCTAATTCTATTAGTATCTATTCGAGGGAGATCCCTAAAAGCTGTTACCTCTTCTTTTTCTGTTGGGTCTCCATTAATTTCTACAGGTAAATTTTTAACTGCAAATCTAATTTCCTCATTGGATGCAGGATATTGCAAATTTAAAATATGATTATAAAGTTTTATTTCTTCCACCATTCGCCCAATTTCTCCCTCAGTAGCCTTATATTTAGCTAAATTTATTTTTTTTCTTACCATATCAGCAAGTAATATGCATAATGCAGTCGTTGTTCCACCAGCGGCTCGTATAGGTCCAGCAAAGTACAAAGATAAATAGGAGTTACCTAAATTGTCTTTTCGGATAAGAATTCTTGAAATTCCTTCCAATGGAGCTGAAACAACACCTTGTGTTTTAATCGCTAATGCTGCTCTAATTGCTCTATCAACTCTTTCATCCTTTGATTCAATGTTACCTAATTTTTTATCTAATATTTCTGTTGCAATTTCAAATACAATTTCATCTTCATTTAATCCATTCTCTTTTAACTCTCTAATGCGTTTAGCAATTCCTTTTGGTCCAATTAAAGTTTCTACTCTCCCAGCAAGATCCTTAGCAATAGGAGACTCTACATCTGTTGATGGATCTAACCCTCTACTTTTCGCTTCTTTTGCAATATCATAAATTTGATTTATTCGTAGTTCTAGCTCATTAAAATATTCTTCTTGCCGTTTACTTAATACTACCATACTAAACCAAATATTCTTTTTTATAGTTGTAAAATCTGTTATGTAAAACTATATAGTACCATATTATATTTTATTCCTATTATTAAGGAGATATTCAATATCTGTTAAAGCGATATACAGTGCTATTATTTTTTATGAAAATATAAAAAATTTATCATATTACTTTGATTAATTGTAAAAATTAATAAAGTAAAATGGAGTTTTCATTTATTATTTTCTTTTATTTATATCTTAAGAGGTTATTAAAAAAATATAAAAAATATTCAAATAGAATTAAAATTGTTGGTTTTTATAATTTAATATTCAAAAAAATTTATGGAATTTGCTAATAGGGCATGGAAAGAAATCACTCACGTTATAATCAAATAGAGATCAGAAAGTTTTTAATTAAGAAATTATTAAAATCTGGTATTAACATATCACCAGAGATATTTAATTTAATTTTGGAGTCAGATGATCCAAATATAAATATTGATATCTTAATAAAAGAAACAAGTTTCTTACCTTCTTTTAACAATCATATTACAGTAGATGAGATACAAAAGATTCCAAATAATAAAAGACCAAACATTTTTACGAGTTATCTTAATCAATATCAAAAATTTAAAAATATCATAAAAACTAAAAATGTAGTTGTTGAAATTGAGAAAACTTCAGACATTTCAGAAGGTTTAATTAAAAAACAAGAAAGTGACGATATTAAAGCTGAATCTGAAATCATTCGTGAGCAAAAAGATAATGAAATTAACGAGAAAATTCCACCTCCCGAAATTTATCAAGACGATTTATTTTCTGAAAATTATGATGTTGAATCGCCTTACGAGATGAAAATTCAAAATTCTTTCAAAATTGATAATAGCCAAGATAGTAAGGTTGAAATTGATAAAATAAAAATAAATCAAATTTCTTCTAGTATAAAAGGATATAGTCCGTTAGCTAAAGAATATAATGCAAACTATGAGATATTAAAAGATCCAACCGGAAAGATGCATACTTCGGGGAAATATGAAGATTTTTTGGAACTTTTTAAAGATAGGTTTTATACATTTAAAAAATTAATGCGAAAACGAGAAGATATTTCTGCAGCAAATAATATTGCAAATATTTTAAGGTTAAATCAAGTAGGAGAGGTAAAAGTAATAGGATTAATCACAAACATTAAAACAACATCATCTGATAATAAAATGATACAAATTGAGGATTTAACTGGACGAATAAATCTTTTAGTAAAAAATGACTCAATTAATTATGAGTTGTTCCAAAAAACGAATTATTTAGTAAATGATATAATGATTTACGTCGAAGGTTTTTATAGACCTGGGGAAAATAATAGAACTGGAATAATTTTTGTTCGAAATCTTACAGAAATAGATATACCAGTTTCTTTTAACCCAGCATATTCTGATACTCCTTTATCTATTGCATTAATTTCCGATTTGCATATTGGAAGTAAAAAATTTATTCCAAAATTGTGGAAAAGATTCATTAAATTTTTGAATGGAGAGTTTGGAAACCAAAAAACAAGAGATTTTGCAGGTAAAATTAAATATATTATGATAGCAGGAGATTTAATTGATGGAATTGGGATATATCCCAATCAAAAAGAAAATTTAGAAATTTCAGATATTTATAAACAATATGAGAAAGCAGCAGAGTTATTAAGGGAAATCCCATCTTATATAAAGATATTTTATTCACCTGGATCTCATGAGCCCGTGCATAAGGCATTGCCTCAACCCGCTGTTCCAAAAAAATATATTGATGGTTTGTTTGATTTGGGTGTTATTTGTGTGGGTGATCCAGTTTTAATTCAAACTGAAGGCGTAAAAACGTTATCATTTCATGGTGACAGTTTAATTGATCTTAATATGTCAATTCCAGGTTTATCTCACGAACAACCCACAAAATCAATGAAAGAAATATTGAGATTTAGACATTTAGCGCCCTCATACGGAGGAAAAAATCTAATTGCTCCAGTGAGAAAAGACTGGTTAGTAATTGATACTATTCCTGATATTTTTCATACTGGTCATATTCATATAAGTGGTTTTGGGAATTATCGTAATATTCTATTAGTAAATAGTGGATGCTTTCAGAATAAAACTAAATATATGGAATCTTTTGGAATCAATCCAACTCCAGGTAGGATTGGTATTGTTGAATTAGATAAAAGGAAAATAACAGAAATCAATTTAAATAGTTAAGCTATTAAATAATAACTAATTTTTGTAAAAAAAATGATTATTAATAAAACACCTTCAAATTACAAGGAATTGATAATCTATATTTGGAGGAGCTTAGATCTTCCATCAATTGGGAGGGAAGAGCTAATTTATTTTATTTCTTTTGAATTATATCTTTTAAAACCAAATAAATCAGTTCAATTAGTCAATGAATTAATAAAAAAAGGTTTTTTAGTTGAAAAAAGTGGAAAAATTTTCCTTTCTAAAGAATTACGAGAAGATTTCATTACTTGGCAAAAAAAAGAGAATGAAAAAGTGAAAAATGTGCTAGAAGATATTAGTTTAAAAGCAATTAGTCTGAATGATCTTTCTCAAGAAAGAAAAGGTTCATTTAATATGCTTTTAAAAGAATTATCAGATGAAAGTACTCTAAATAGGTCAGTATCAGTTTCTAAAAACTCTTTTACATTTCATGAACTTAATATTGATCATGGAATAATAAGAGGAAAAGTTAGTGGTACTAAAGAAAAGCGTTATAAATTTGAAGTTGATTTAAATAAAAAAAAAATTATTCATGATTGCCATGATTATTTAACTCGCAAAAGTAGGCAAAAAAAGTTATGTAAACATTTAGTAAAATTATTTATAATTTTAAAATCAGAAAACGAATCAAAAACTGAAAAGATATTAAAGAATATTATGGAAGAACTCGATAATTGGGAATTTATTTAAAATAATTTTTTAAAAGTATTTTTATTAAATTTTGCTTTCCCTTTTTGTGCAATAATGGGTTTATAATTAAGGATGTGTTTTATATTTTCAATTTTTTCTAAAATTTTAAATAATTGATCTAATGGCATATCTAATTTTACGATTTTTGAACGACCATAGTAACCCATCGATACTACTTCAGCTTTTATGATACCTGCTAATGCCAGCTCATTTATTAAATCACTTACTCTCCTTTGTGTCAATTTCTTAACACCTGGAATTTTATTATAAATTTCAAGATAAACATCATAAATATCACCAGTAATTATTTTTAAGTTAGGAAGATGTTTTGCAATTAGAAAAATAGAACATAAGACTAATTGAATTTGCTTTGGTAAGCTCTCTATGAATTGTTCCGTATTATCTTGTTCTAAAGATTTTTGAGCTTTATAAACAAATTTTGAAGACACCTTTTTATTATGATTTCTTTCTGCTAATTCACCTGCTTTTCTAAGTAATTGTAGAGCTTTTCTAGCATCTCCATGTTCTTTTGCCGCAAGTGCTGCACATAATGGAATTGTCTCTTCCGATATCACGTTTTTAAAAAAAGCAATTTCAGCTCTTTCTTGTAAAATATCTGTCAATTCCTCAGCATTATAAGCGGGAAAGACTAATTCTTCTCCACCAAAACTGCTCAAAACTCGAGGATCAAGAAAGCTTTTAAATTTTAAGATATTTGATATTCCAATTAAACAAACCCTACATTTTTTTAATTGATATTTCTCATTTAATCTAGTTAAATCATATAATATTTCATTTCCACCTTTTTTTTTAATCAAAATATCGATCTCATCCAAAACTATAAAACATACAGAGTTGCCAACAACATCATCTAACAAATTTAAAAGCTTTTGAAAAATTATATCTTTTGGCAAACCTGTTGGCGGGATTTTTTCCTCTAAGGAAAGAGTATTAAAAATATTTGCTAAAATTCTATACGGAGTATTAACTTGCTGACAATTGTTATAAATCCACCAAGGTCTATTTTTTTGAATTTCGTTACATTTTTCATCAAGTTTTCTGCTAACATACCTTATGACTGAAGTTTTTCCTGTTCCTGTCTTTCCATAACTTAAAAGATTAAAAGGAACTCCATCTTTTAAAAGACAAGCTGTAATTTCAGCAATTCTTTTTATCTGTATATCACGATGAGGTAGGTTATTTGGAATATAAGTTGGATTTAACGCATCCCTATTTTTAAATATTTTAGGACTTTTCAAAAAATCTGTATAAAATTGTGAAATATCAAATTTATAATTCAATTCATTATTTTCTTTCAAAACTTTTCCCCTAGCTAATATAAATAATTTCCAGTTGAAATTAAGCTCAATAAAAAATTTCATCTGGAGAGAATATTTAAACCTTCCTATTAATCAAAAAAAAATTAAGAACTCATTAATATCTTTTATTAGATTTTTAATATTTTTTATTAATTGATTATTATTTTCCAAAATCGAAAAATCTTAATAAATTTTTATTTTTGTTTTTTACTCCAAAGGAAATATTTTATAAGTAAGAATTATCAATAAACAATAATTATATTTTTGTCGGCAATTAGTTATAAAGAGATATTATTAAACAGCGATTATGTAATTAACAAAAAAAATATTAAATCGAAAATTATTTGATATTTTTCAATATAGACAATTTATTAATTTATGTTAATTAAAACATTTATTAATATTAAATTAAATTTAATCAATCATCTCATAGAAGTAATTTTATGCGAAATAAAAGAAATGAACTAAATGAGAAGGAAAAGATAAACAAGAAAATCGCCTTTATACTTGCCTTAGTGTGCATTTTTTTAATTTTTATCGATTTTTTAATAATTTCATTAATTTTTTCATGGACTGATTGGGTTGCATTATTAATTTTTTCATTATTATTTATAGTTCCCGCTTATTTAACAAATGCAGGTATGGTTTTAATAGGCGGAGGAAAGCCAGTTGATGGAGGAAAAAATTTTATTGATGGAAGACGAATTTTAGGACCTGGAAAAACTTGGAAGGGATTAATTAGAGGTCCATTATTAATAGGAATTCCAATTTCTGCAGCAATTTCTCTTCTTTTTATTGTTTTATGGGGTGTTATTGAGCCAATTCCTTCTGAAGGAATTGCTAATGGTGTATATGAATATTATAATAGTATGATTTATTATAGATATTATTTTATTGGTGGCAGACCTGATGATAATTTAATTTTTGGTTATTTAACAATAATTATAAGAATTTTTTTGTGTGCTTACGGTGCAGCTTTTGGAGATTTAATTGGTTCTTTTATTAAAAGACGATTAAATGTCAGTAGAGGAAATCCATTATGGATTATAGACCAACTTGACTTTGCGATGTTTGCTATGATTATGGCATCTATTCCTTCGTTTTTTTTGCCAGAAATCTTTTTGCCGTTAGATATTTTAATAATAAGTTTTTTACTTATCTTAACTCCATCTGTAGCTATATTAGCCAATACAATAGCTTATTTAATCGGTTTAAAAAATATTCCTTGGTAAGCGCTTTGTAAAAAAATTTCTAGTCCCTTAAATATAAACAAGAGATTTTAACCGGGTATATAAATTCTTCAAATATCTCATTAACAATTTTTATATAATTTCCTGCTTTGCCGACAGCAATACCTCTCTCTTTAAAGTGGGGGATAAATATGAGCAATTCTAAATCTCCAGTATTGTTTTTTATTAATAATTCTAGTTTTCGAATATTTACATTTGGAAAGAAAGTATAAATTAAATCAATAATTCGTCTCTTTTGTTTAACAATAAGAATCTTTTTTCCGATCAGGGCATATCTTAATTGTGTTAAATATTTATTTGCTTTCTGAAAAAGAGAAGGCTTAACAAAAAAAAAGATGTAATTTTTATAATGAATTATATTTTCGCAACATATATTGGTTTTAGACATAAAAAATTTCATATATTTTATTTCTTCATTTCTAATAATACTTCTAACGTTTACTTTTTGATTAAAAAAAACAGCCTCAACCCAATTTGAATTATCCGATATTGTCAAAATTATTATCAAATCTACAGTTACAATTATAAAGTCCTTTTTTTTTAAATGATGGTTGTTGAAACATACTTAAAAAAAATAAGAAATAAATATTTCCTTTATTTAAGGTCGATTTGGTTTAAAATCTGGCTCATTCTCTAATTTTTCTAAAAGATTTGAAATTTCTTCTATTATGCTTTCACTTCCTTCAATTAATAAAGTAATTGCGCCTTCCATTCCTCCTACTCCGCCACTCCCTATATGATAAACATTAATATCAAAAATTGACTCTAAAACAGTGACTTCATTCATTATTGTGCCAGATATTGGCATCATACCAATTTTTAGACTGTTTTTTCCTGGATCATCAATCTCGTGCATACCCATAATTTCAGATAATTCAACAACATCACCATCTATTAATTTTTCAAGTGTTATTGGAATTAAAAGTTTGAGTCCGAGTGCTTTTATTGATCCTAATAGGCTTCCAATTGTTCCTCCAGTTTTACTTCCTAAAAACACACCAACTTGTCCATTATAATCTAATGCATTACCACCTTTGATGATAATATCTCCTTTTTTGAATCGTTGAACACATTTTACACGATCTATAACTTCTTTGATTTCCCCATCTCTAAAATAAATTTCTGGCCATGATATCGGATTTACAGTAAGTGATCCAATGCCATTATGATCTTGAGCTGGAATTATTTGTCCTGCAACGAAGTTAGGTTTTTTAAATGAATATTCACTTTTTGAAATCTTTATTAACTCCTCTAGAATGTATCCCTGAGTTGTTCCTCTTGTTACAAAAATATTTCCCTTTTGCATTTTTTCTTGAATCATTGGGAGGCGTGCTATTAATATCGCAATTAATCTTTTACTTTGAGAAGGTTTGAGACAAACTAATTTCTTCATAAATAAAGTATTGCTAATTTTAAAAAAAAGATTTTGATTTACGTATTATAAAATTTGATTTTTTTCAAGAATCCAACTATCTAGAAGGAACTCCTGCTGATATGAATTTTGTTTGGGATCGAACTCACAGTGAATTGTACTTCTAGGAAACCAAACTTCAGAACCATTCCCAAATATAAGAAGGACTGCTTTATCTGTCAATTTTTTAATTCTTGCTTTTATTATTTGTTTAGAACTATTTTTTATTTTATTTTTTTGAACATTATTTGTGTACCGTTCGATAATATCCTTCTTGTCTTCGATATTACTAAAATCATTAATATTTTCAAAAAAAGATTCGCTTTCAAAAGATTCAAGAGAATTTTCAGAATTCTTAGCTGATGATTCTTTTTTGTTAAAAGTTGTATTTCCAGAAGTTGCAAATGAAATTTTTTCTTTTATTAAATGTTCAATCAATAACTTTAAAAATTCGGTTTGTGGAAATTTTAAACTTTTTGCATATTCATCAACTCTAATCCATAATAATTCTTTTTTTTCATCCCAATTCAGGTTTATTGAAGTTTTCTCTTCTTTAAATGAATGAAAACCACTCCATTTAGGAAGTTTCCTATAAAGTACGCTTAGAATTGTAATCATTTCTTCGATTGAGATTTTTATTGTCTTTCCTTCTCCCTTTGATGGTTTTTCCCATTCATTATTAGCCTTTTTCTTCAGAAACTTAAGAAATATAAATGGATCTGTTTTTGATCTACTAGATAATATCATTCCAACTTTTTGACCAAAAAAACTTTTATTGTGAATATCCGTCATAAAAATAAAATCCTCATTTATATCTTATTTTTATTATTATATTATTAAAAAGTCCCCAAAAGATTAGTGTAAAAGTATTTTGTCGGTTTGTATTTATGATATTACTTAAAAATTTTTGACGTTTTCCTGAAATTTATTATTTAGAAAATTTATTTTAGAATTTTAATTAAATTTCTCGGAAAATTGATAATAATTGAATTAAAAAAATAGAAATTAAAAAAAAAAATAAGGAATATATTCTCCCAACAGAAACGTCTTTAAACCATTTCTAATCCTAAATATTCTAAGCCTAAATCTATAATCCACTTTTCATATCCACACACTCGAGCGTTTGAGAACGGCGGGCTGAAAGGGTCGCCCGTAAGCTTCCCTCTTACACCCCCAGTCTCACCAACCCTGTCTTTTACAGGAGCTCTCGTCCCCCTTCCGCGGTGCACGTCACCGCACCCCGCTCATCATCGATATGATATCTGCGAAGAGGGAATGGGAGATTATTTTCTGGTTGGGCTTCGCGCTTAGATGCTTTCAGCGCTTATCTCTTGGCGCGTGGCTGCCCGGCGATGCCTTGTCAGACAACCGGTAAACTAGAGGCGCCGGCCTCATGTTCCTCTCGTACTGGTGAGACCTTACCATCAATCTCCCAACATACCTGTCAGATAGAATCCGACCTGTCTCACGACGGTCTAAACCCAGCTCACGTTCCCTTTTAATGGGCGAACAGCCCCACCCTTGGAGGTTATGTGCGCCTCCAGGATAGGAAGAGCCGACATCGAGGAAGCAAGCCGCGAGGTCGATAGGGACTCTTACTCGCGACAACTCTGTTACCCCCGGGGTAACTTTTCTATCACCTCAGCTAGCCACAAAAACCTATACTGAGGATCGCTAGACCAGGCGTTAGCCTCAGGATTCCTTGCTTTGCAGAATCCTGTCAGGCCAGCTTTTGCTCTTATACTCTACAACGGATTTCTGTCCCGTTTGAGCTGACCTTTGGATACTCTAGATATCTTTTCTAGAGTGAGCCGCCCCAGCCAAACTGCCCGCCTGCGGTTGTTCGACGCATAAAGCGCCGTTAGTGTTTTAAAATAAAAAAGTCGGTGTTCCATTGTTGCATTCCCACCAACCGGAGTTGATGGTTCGACGCTCCCGACTACACTCTGTATCTTATTCCAAAACACAACAACAGGTTGCAGTAAAGCTCCACGGGGTCTTCTCGTCCCGACAGGTATCTCTGGACTGTTCTCCAGAGTGTGATTTCATTCGTCAGAAGGCTGGGACAGTGGGGAGAACGTTGGACCCTTCATGCACGTCTAAACTTACTAGACAAGGCGTTTGGCTACCTTTCCCCTTCCTTAACTAGATCGTTAAGGAATTAAGAGAGTTATAGTTACTCCCGGCGTTTAGCAGGACTTACTCGCGTTGGACCGCGGATTGATCTACTGCCACTGGCCAGGTTTCAGTTTCTGTAAACACGCTTTCGCGATATCAGAAACCTATGTTTTTATTAAACAGTCGTCCCCCCCTAGTCACTGCGACTTAAAGATCCCCACACACTAATGCATGCAGAAATTTTCAAGCAAGCCTTATCCCAAAGTTACGGCTCTAATTTGCCGATTTCCCTAGCCTCCTTTACTCGAACACGCCTTAGGCTACTCACCTTGGGGCACCTTTCGACAGTGCTCCAAAATTTGATACACTTGTGTCGGTTCTGGGTACGGACACGGCGTTCCTTGAATTTTGCTTTTTCATTGAATCCCAGGATCAGCAGAACCCTCCACATTTGGAAGGCTATTCATGCTTTCTGGTGGGTCTCAAATTTACTCTACTCGCCACCATTATACATTTAAATAGAGAGATGTACGACAACTCTACTCCACCTACCTAAAACTGTCAACAAAATTCCGTGCGTTACCGCAAAATGTAGCGCCGTGGTACAGGAATATAAACCTGTTTCTCTTTCGCGCAGAACATTTAAGAATGCACTTAGGACCGACTAACTCTTCGCTGACGACGCATTGCGAAGAAACCCTTGCCCTTTCGGCGGATGGGATTCTAACCCATCTATGCTATTACTATCGCCAGGATCTGCACTCCGGAACGGTCCACTGGAAGTCACCCCCCAGCTTCCGCCCGAACCGGACGCTCCCCTACCGGATCACGAATTCTTCTATTCGTGCCCCTGGGTCTCGGCAGCAGATTTAAGCCCCGTCCATTTTCGGGGCTATTTTTCTCGGCAAATGAGCTGTTACGCACTCGTTAAAGATTGACTGCTTCTATATCCATCTTTTTGCTGTCTTCGAAAAATAACGCCCTTTAGTTTAACACTTAACCTGCATTTTGGGGCCTTAACCCAGGTCTAGGTTGTTCCCTTCTCGGCGATGACCCTTACGGCCACCAACCCGTTTCCCAGTGTCTACAGTGCCGGCAAATTCGGAGTTTAAGAGAAAAGGGAGGAATCTCTTCCCCTTACTTTCCAATTAGTGCTCTACCTCACCGGCTACCTCGACTGAGACCTGGCTGAGACCAGCTTCGGGGAGAACCAGCTAAACCCAGTCTAGATTAGCCTTTTGCTCCTATTCTCAGCTCATGAATACGAATTGCACGTCAGTTATCCTGCAGACCTCCATCACCCTTTCGAGTGACTTCATCTTGGCCAAGAATAGATCGACTGGCTTCGGGTTTTATAGCAGAAACTTTAGGCCCTTTCAGACCATTTTTCTGGATGTATCCCTTAGAAGATAATACAAAATATCCGAAGATTTTTATATAAATCTAATGTGATAATACATTTGCTAAAATATCGGTTTCCCTATGCCTACAGAGGTTATCTCCTTAAGCTCGCTTCTACTATAAACTCCCTGGCCCATGTTTCCAGACGGATGATGCAACTCTGGTCCTCTAGTCTCGAATGTACTGTTACCAGCTTATCTTCGACTAGAATCTATCCTTTCGAGCCGCATCCTTAACAAACTATTTGGTTTCAAGCACTTTTCACTACCCTTCCGGGTTACTTTTCATCGTTTGCTCACGCTACTAATTCGCTATCGGTCTTGGAGAATATTTAGATTTGCCAGTTTGTGTCTGGCATATTCATACGAGAAAACCATCCCGCACTACTCTGGGTATCCAGTATCAACCTTGTAATTTACAGTTACGCGGCTATCACGCTCTATAGCTCTTCATTCCAGAAGTATTCACCTTCATTACCGAGGTCGTGCTGGACCCGTACTCCACATCTCCCCAACGTTTCCCTTGGGGATTCGGTTTGATCATTTCCGCTTTCGCTCGCCGTTACTTACGGAATCACTATTGTTTTCTTTTCCTCCACCTACTAAAATGTTTTACTTCGGTGGGTTCCCCACCCCTAACGGAGTTTTCATGGATTATTAGGCCATGAAAGGATGTCCCATTCGAGAATCTCAGGATCAAAGTCTACCTGCGACTACCCTGAGCTTATCGCAGCTTGTCACGCTCTTCATCGGTTTCCAAGCCGAGATATCCACCAAATAGTGTAGGCGTATTGGATACTACTCAGAGGAAGATTTAGAGTGCTTATATTTAGAATTAGTTTGTTTGTTTTAATTTTTTAGATATTTAAATACCTAAGACGTTTACCTGTTTGGAAAAATATATTCCTATGAGCACAAGATCAAGAGATACATGGAAAGCTTAAATGAAATGAAATTTGAAATTATTGAAATTCTGGATTGTGTTTCCAAGTTAATTATTATGTAATTATAAAAATTTTAAATTTCTTGTGCCTAGCTTAAACATCATTTCCCGAAAAATCAAATGCCCCAAAATTTTTGATTTTCTTCCATAATGTTTGTGCTAGTTATTAGGATATTGCATCCTTGTTTGGGGCGAGGATGAAATAATTTGCTCCCAATAACTTATAAATTTAATACCAACATAGTATTAAAAGATCATTGAAATTATAAATTTTATGTTTTTAATATTATTAAAAATAAAATAAATAGTTATTAGGTTTTAATGATTATGGACAAAATATATATTGGAACTTCAGGATGGGGTTACCCAGAATGGAAAGAGGTTTTTTATCCTCGTGTAATAGAACCAAATGAGTATTTATTATATTATTCTGAAGTTTATTTTACAACTGAAATTAATACTACGTTTTATCAAATCCCCCTTCAAAAAACAATCAAGAAATGGGTTGAAAATACACCAAAAGATTTTATTTTTTCTGCAAAAATACCCCAAGACATCACTCATCAATTTAAGTTAAATTTAGATAAATGTTCATCTATATTAAAAAAATTTTTAGACGTTATGGAACCTTTAATTGAATCAAATAAACTTTTAGCGCTTTTATTACAATTGCCTCCTTCATTTAATAAAAATGATAATTTTAAAGATTTAAAAGATTTTATTGAGTATTGGGATCGTTCAGAGAAATATGAACGAGTAATCGAATTTAGACATATATCTTGGATGGATGATGAAATTTTTTCATTTTTAAAAGAAAATCAAATAACATATTGTGGAGTGATAGAACCACTTTTACCTCCTAGAATGGACATAACGAATCCAAATTTGTCTTATATTAGATTTCATGGATATGGGGCCAAACCATGGTTTAATTATAATTTTTCGAATGCAGAGATTGAAAAATGGGCTAAAGTAATTAAGAAATTAGATGGAAAAGTTGAAAAAATTGGTATTTATTTTAATAACCATTTTTCAGGATATGCAGCCAAAAACTCATTAGTTCTTATGAAAGAGCTGAAAATTAATCCCAGAAATCCTCCTGGGAGTATCAAACTGACTAAAATTAAAAAAAAATCTGGAGCTATTCCTAAAAGTCAAACAGACTTAAACAAATTTTTTAAAAAATAAATTATTAAAGTTGGTAAGACTATTTTTTATGACAGATGTTATTAATATTGGAATTATTGGAGCTGGAGCAATTGGATGTCTTTTTGGAGGGAATATTTCCAAAGTAAAATATAATAATATCACAATAAATGTAACTTTATATACTCGAGAAAGACATAAAAAAGCAATTAGAGATAATGGTTTAATACTTGAACAAAACGGTAAAAAAGAGAACCTATTAAACCTAAATGTTTTTACTGAACCAAAATATCCAAATGGTCCAAATACTAATGATAAATTTCTATTTCAGTATCTCTTTTTAACAACTAAAACTTATGATCTTGAAAGTGCAATAGATGAATATTATGAGCTTATAAAAAATTCCAAATATTTTATAATACTACAAAATGGGATAGGAAACATCGAAATAGTTAAAAAAAAAATCTCACATTTTAAAATTTTGAGGGCAGTCACAAGTAATGGTGCATTAATGGAAAGAGATGGTCATTTAATTCGTACGGGGGAAGGTATTACCAAAATTGGCTTCATAAAAACAGAGAATTCAGAAAAAGAAAAGGTTAAAATAAATAAAGAGGACAAGAAAAATCTTGAAACCTTGAAAACAATTCTAAATTTAGCTAATTTAGAAACAGAAATTGTTGATAATATAGAAAGTGTCTGTTGGGAAAAAATTTTTATCAATGTTGGAATTAATTCATTTGGAGCTTTAACTGGTTTAAGAAATGGAGAATTGCTTAAAATTAAAGGGTTAAGGGATATTATGAAACGAGCTGTTATAGAAGCAGTGAAAGTCGCTAAGAAAAAGGGGATTGAGCTTAAGGCAAAAAATTATGTTAAAATTATGTTAGAGGTTGCTAAAAAAACATCAATGAATAAAAATTCTATGCTTCAGGATATTTTAAATGGTAAGAATAAAACTGAAATCTCTTTTATTAATGAAAAAATAGTATCTTATGGAAAGCAATTAGGTGTAGATGTTAGTATTAATGAAGTTGTATCATATTTGATTCATGGATTAGAAAAAGCTAATAACTAACTATTAATTTATTCCTCAATTAAATCTGCTTGAAGAGCCATAAAATATGCATTTTCCCCATCTTTGTAATAATTTTTTAATATTTTTTGTTTTTCAAAATGCAATTTACTCTGATAAAGATTTATGGCTTTAAAGTTAGATAATCTCACTTCAAGAACAAATTCTTGAACATCAAATTTTTTTACTTGAAGTAAACTTTTTGCTAATAATATCGTTCCGACTCCTCTTCCTTGAAATTTTTTGTTAACTGCTATAGAAACTAAATGCCCTTTACCTACAACCTTAAGCCCAAAATTAGAAATTCCCTTTTCGATACGCCACATAATATATCCAATAATTTTATTTGTTTCTCCTTTTAACTTAGCTACTAAAAAGGAATCAGAAAATGAGTCTAATATACTTTTATAGAAGAAATAAGGATAGTTTTCAGGTAATGTCTCCTTATTTATTTTTTCTACTTCATGTATATCATTTATTTGACATGGAACTACTTTAAAGAAGTTATCTTCTTTATCGTGATATAATGTGTGTAAATAAAATTTATTATCAATAACCATATTCTTAATATATTTAAAGATTTACTAGATATAAAATTTTTTTTTAATTTAAATTATTATTTTTTTTTTATTTACATAATATTTGGCAATAATTCTATTATCTAAAAGAGACTTCTTTTTGTGTTTCTATATATTCTTTTATTAAATTTAACATAGTGCAAATATTTTTTTTATTATTGAATTTCGATATTATTTCATTTAATCTTTTTTTGGTATATTCCTTTAATTTCTTGGCGATCTCAATCATTTTAGGTACTACTCGGATTATGTTATCTACAATGGTAATATCAGCATTAATGGATGTTCGACTTAATGGATTAAGATCAACTGCAATAACTTTTTTTCCTAATTTCTTCAATGCTTCTGTTCTATCACCATCTTCCAAGGGAACAAATACCACATCTGCTATTTTTATTCCATTAGGGGCAACTCTTCTACGATTACTGGTTAATTCTTCAATCTCAACCATTTCCATTTCGTTTATTCCTAAAATTTCTTTTGCACCTGCCTTTACTAACATATTTTTAATCGCTTCAACTCGTCCTTCTTTTCTATAAAATAAATTTATTTCTAATTTAGAATTGAGTATTTTGGATAATTTAACTAATTCTTTAGAAATCAAGGCAGCTGTATTTCCATTTACACTTATTATTGGATATTTAGCAAGCATTAACATAGCGACAGCAGCATTCATTGCTTTTATCGCCGGTGGATTTGTTTTTTCTCCAAGAATGTAATCAAAAGCTTCACCTCTACCATGAGCAATTAATCCCGCTTCTGCAACTACTAAGTTTTTCATTCCTATTATTAATTTGTGTCTTTCTCTAAGAGATTTTGCACGCGGATGTGAGTCTGGGATGAGGTCAATATTTTCATTCGGTTGGTTCATCTTAAATATAAAAAAATATAAAAAAATATTAATTTTATTAC
>Ga0209986_10000170_pt1 | contig 58975 bp, 48 predicted proteins | sample BlataG_FD_183168 | JGI IMG/M metagenome (GOLD analysis project Ga0209986, IMG submission 183168) | Deep subsurface microbial communities from Black Sea to uncover new lineages of life (NeLLi) - Black_00105 metaG (SPAdes) (version 2) | ecosystem: Environmental > Aquatic > Marine > Oceanic >... | reverse complement strand
CTTTTTCCCTGCTCCCGCCTGTTTTGTGACCCGGCGAATAAAAATTCGGTATCATCAATGAGGGGCATGAACGCACGTTGTGTAATCATTAACTGATGTGTCCTGCTCCCGCCGGGTCTGTGACCCGGCGGAGATAAATTTCGATATCATCAGTGAGGGGCATGAACGCACGTTGTGTAATCATTAACTGATGTATCCTGCTCCCGACGGGTCTGTGACCCGGCGGAGGGAAATCTCGATATCATCAATGAGGGGCATGAACGCCCGTTGTATAATCAATAACTGACGTATCCTGCTCCCGTCGGGTCTGTGACCCGGCGGAGGAAAATTCGATATCATCAGTGAAGGGCAATAAAGCCCGTCGTATAATCATTAACTGATGTATCCTGCTCCCGCAGGGTCTGTTACCCGGCGGAGGGAATTTCGGTGTCATCAGTGAAGGGTAAGAAAGCCCGTCGTATAATCATTAACTGATATATTAATGTTTCTAGAAAAAAGGGGATATAACGGTTAGTTAAATAAAGGAGATTGGAGATGAAAGACGACCCTTTCAAACGATTAGCGGAACGCTTAGACGCACTACCCAACGGCTTTCCGCCGACCGACGACGGCGTAGAGTTGCGTATGCTGGCGAAGATATTTACCCCGGAAGAAGCGGCGTTGACAGCCCAATTGCGGTTGACGTGGGAGACGCCGCAGCAGATCGCCGACCGTATTGGCGGTGACCCGGAGGTATTATCAAAAGAGCTTAAAGGAATGGCTCGCAAGGGTTTGATCACGGCTGGGAGAACGGATGAGGGCCTAAGCTACGGGCTGATGCCATTCGCCGTCGGAATTTATGAGATGCAGATGAGCACCATGGACGCCGAGTTGGCGCGCCTGTTTGAAGACTATTATCTGAAGGTGTTTGGCCAGGTACTTGCCATAGAGCCATCAGTCCACCGCGTCATCCCGGTGAACGAGAGTGTACGGATGGACATGGAAGTGCGACCGTTTGAGAGCGCAGCCGACATCGTGAACAGCGCCCAGGCGTGGGGTGTGTGGGATTGCATCTGCCGCAAGCAGAAGGCGCTCATCGGCGAGCCATGTGAGCATCCGGTGGACATATGCATGGTATTCAATCAAACACCTGGCGCCTTTGATCGCAGCTCAGCAATCAAAGCTGTAACCCGTGAAGAGGCCATGGTTACGCTGCGGCGTGCAGCTGAGGCGGGATTGGTGCACACGGTGAGCAACAACCAGCAGGGGATGGCTTATATTTGTAACTGCTGCACATGTTCCTGCGGCATTCTTCGCGGTATGGTCGATTTGGGTATAGCTAATGTCGTCGCCCGCTCGGCTTTCGTCAACCAGGTGGATGAGGAGCTATGCGTTGGCTGCGACCTGTGCATGGAACAATGCCAGTTCGAAGCGCTCTCGCTGGATGGTGTGGTTCATGTGAGCGAGACCCGTTGTGTGGGCTGCGGCGTCTGCGTCTCATTCTGCCCGGAGGGTGCATTGAGCCTGGTCCGTCGCCCGGTTGAAGAGATCATGCCACCGCCGGTCACCGAAGCGGATTGGCGGGTTGAACGAGCCGCCGAACGTGGGCAGGACTTGAATGAGGTTTTGTAGGGGCGACTTTGGCGGTGCTTATAGCTATACTTGTGCGGTTAACATAGATCGTTTCAGAAGCGCATAATAAAGGATTAATCTATTTCTCACCCTCAAATGGAGATCTCTCCACTTCCACCCACAATCTCTTCCCGTCGGACTTTAACTCGATCCAACCGTTTAGATCGGTTCGTAAGACCGTAGTGCCGTCTAGGACCTCCAGCACCTCAGGTGAGGGTAGATCACGGCTGTTGCCGGCTTCAACCGAGATCAGAACGACCCACGGCTGAAGCTGGTCCAACCACTCGGGTGGATTGACGGCGGAAAAACCACTGTCAGCGAGCAGATAAGCGCTAACCGGGCCGATCGATCTTTTACCCGCCAGTTCTGCTATCAATGCAGGGTCGGCGCCTGGGGCGAGCAGAACACGAGCGTGGTTGAACTTGATCAGGAGCACTGAACCGCGCTCGCCGAGAGCGACTACCTCGAGCCACGCTCCACCGCCTAAATCAAGCGCCTGTCCATCTTGCGCCGGGATGATAGGACACCCAACCTCGGTCAACTCATCGATCAATCGTCGATAAGCGCTCCGCCCAGGCGGACCGGCTAATAGGACATTTCCGATGGGGAACCGCTCGACGATGCCTGCCAAGCCGGCAACCTGATTGCTGTGGGTCCCGCCCATTACCATCCAATCGATGCGCTGGTCGAGCAAGGGAAGGCGACGTCCGAGGGTATCGGAGAGGGCTATGGGACTTGGTCCGCCGTTTATTAAAACGAAGCGCCCGGTGGGCGATTGGATCAGAACTGCATCGCCTTCTCCGACATCGAGCACGTTTATATGTAGCCGACCATCGGGGCGATGGGTGACCAGTTGCCAGGTGAGGCCGGTGGTGACGGCTAACGCAGCCAAAGCGAATCCAGCTGGTAGGCTCACCAGCTTGGATACTGCAATGAGCAGCTTGGGACGACGATCAAGGGGCAACTTCGCCAGGGCTGTTGCGCCGAATAAAAACAGGTAGAACCCCGCCACAAGTAGTAGGCTTACTCGCCCGAGCGGGATAGAAGACAGCGGCCACGCGGCGAAAAATTCGACGGCGCGAATGGTGAAGGCCACGAAGGCCCAGGTGATCCAGGCCAAGGGACGACCAAGCGGGAGCCAGAGGGTGCCGGCTAGCATCGCCAAGCCGCCGAGGATCATGACCGGTGGCTGAGCTGGCAGAATGACCGGGTTGGCAAGCAACGCGACCAGGGAGAGGCGGTTGAAGTAATACGCTGTAAGGGGAAGGGTGGTGACCTGGGCAGCCAGGGTGAAGAGGACGAACTCGCTCACCGGTCCAGCTAGCTTTTTAGCTCGTTCTTCATGCAGCCAACGGCTGGCAAAGTGTACGAACCGAGAGTTGAGCGGCTCGGCGTAAAGGATCAAGCCGAGGGTGGCGGCGAAGGAGAGTTGAAAGCCGACATCCCATAGGATGAGCGGATTGACGATGGTCATCGCGATGGCAGCAGCCGAGAGAGAGGCCATGCCGTGAGTTTGTCGCCCCAATTGGCGGGCGAGGAGCGTCAACCCGCCCATAATAGCAGCTCGTACCACGGCGGCGTCGGCGCCGACGAGGATTGTGTAGAGGGAGATTGCTAAAACAGCCGTTATAGCGCCTTTTCGTGCGCCGAAATAGCGTCCGAATAGGGAGATGAAGAGCGCGGCGACGATGGTGATATTAAACCCTGATATCGCGATGATATGGGTGGTGCCGGTTTGATTGAACGATTGACGGACCTCGGGCGAGATCCCGCTTTCCACCCCAAGTAATATCCCGGCCAGGAGCGATGCTTCAGGGTCGGGGAAGAGGGCGTAAACAGCTTCTAGGCAACGCGCTCGAAAGTCGTAGATCAACTGTAGGATGGGGTTGGCTTGTCGGGTCGCGATGCGAGTGACGGAAGCGTCGGGCATCAAGCTGTGAATGCCCTGGCGAGCTAGGTAATCGCGATAGGAAAATGTCTCGAAAACCGGCGGGGTCTCGAGTGCGCCGAAAGCGCGCAAGCGATCTCCATATGCCCATTCGCCAAAACGGGGAGCGCGCAACAGGACCAGGCCGTGCACCTCCTGACTCTCCCAGGTGTCTTCGTATCGTAGACTTTTAGCTGACAACCGTAACCCGATGTAGGTGTCGCGCACATCTGGCGAGTCGACGACTACACCGGTAATGGACACATTGCGATCAGAGTCATTATGGCTGGCGATGTGATTGGCGTCGAGGGAGGGCTGCATTTGAAAGCGAGCCGCGCCCAGGGCGACCATCAATAAGCCGGCGAAAAGCGAAATGTAGATGCGATGGCGGCGGAAGGCGATGAGAGCCGCCAAGGAACCCAGAGCCAGGATGATCCATTGCCAGGAGGTGAGAGGAGAAAGACGGCCAACGGCAATCCCCGCCAGCCATATTATGCCAAGCCAGAACAGTGTCATATTTCCCCCTCTGTTCTCGTTATGCAGGAATAATAGCTCAATATGAGCTAAGAATCCAGTACAGTGGCCCCATGATTCTATATATTGACCTTTTTAATGAACAACCCTTGTAGTACAGGGGTCACTTGACTTTAGATCGGAATTAATGTAAAGTGAGACAAATGTAATGACATGATTACAGGTTATTAATCATATTATATCAACATTGCTAAGCGCCTGGACGGTAAGCCATGGTCTCACCTGGGGAATCGCCACCCCGACTACAGACATCCATCGATCGTAAAAGTCCGATCCCGTACTATGTCCAACTCAAGCATGCACTTAGCCAAGGGATTGAGGGCGGACACTGGAAACCGGGGGACCGGCTTCCCAGCGAGGCTGAACTTTGCCAGCTGTTCGGCGTCAGCCGAACGGTGGTGCGTCAAGCGCTTAGCGAGATGGCCTACGAGGGGCTTGTGGTGCGCGAAAAAGGCAGGGGTACATTCGTAGCTGAGCCGAAGATCAGGAGCCGGAGTCTGGTGCACTCGCTGGTCGGGTTCTACGAGGATATGGCCGAGCGTGGACTCCCACCAGTCACCAAAGTGCTCGAGCAGGCGATTGTGCCCGCCAGCCAGCAGATAGCGACCTCCCTCGAACTCGAGCCGATGACGCCAGTGATCAAGCTCGTCCGCTTACGCTTTGTCCAGGATGAGCCGATCGTCCTGGTGAGCTCTTACTTACCCTACGATATTTGCCCGAAGCTGGTGAGCGCTGACCTAACCCATCAATCGCTATATGCCTTCCTCAGGCAGGAATGTGGTCTTTCTCTCGCTCGAGGGCGGCGAAGGATCGAGGCGGTATTAGCCAACGATCATGAAGCCGATCTGCTCCAAATTGAGAAGGGCGCACCCTTGCTGAGGTTGGACAGCGTCAGCTATCTTGAAGACGGCACGCCTTTGGAGTATTTCAATGGGGTTTTTCGCACCGATCGCTCTCAATTCGAGGTCGAGATCGACCGCTCGCGCGGAGCTGCCGGCAGGTCTGTGCAAGCCATGGACATGGGCCAAGAGGAAACCTGGCTTGGCTAAGGAGCAACAAATTCGGTTGGAGAGTACGAACGCCGACGGAGAGGACTAAAGTGCTGGGGAAGGATCGCATTCAACAAATGGTACGCCGGGTAGTCTACCGCACGCTCGGGTTGGAAGGGGGCTCGAAGCCAGTACCCACGCGCCCACTGGTGACCGAACGTGATATCGGTGTCATTCCTTACGGGGGTGAGTTCTCTATTCCCAAAGGAGCGCTGGTTACACCCCTGGCTCGTCAGGTGGCCATGGATCGACGAGTGACCCTGGTTGAAGCAGGGGATGCCCCTTCACCTCTACCGGTCAGCATGCAGCCGGTCACCATCGCCCCACAGGGCCAGAAGAGTGTTGCCATTGGGGCTGACCACGGTGGGTACGAGCTAAAAGAGATACTAAAGAGCTATCTCGGCGAACTCGGTTATCCGGTTGTCGATTGCGGCACCGATAGCACGGAATCAGTGGATTACCCCGACTTTGCCTTTGCCGTCGCACAGTTAGTGGGGCAGGGTCGTGCCTGGCGGGGCATCGTCATCGACGGGGCAGGCATCGGGTCGTGCATGGCAGCCAACAAAGTTCCTGGTGTGCGTGCTTCTATGTGTTATGACCAGACCACAGCGATCAACAGTCGAGAGCACAACGATGCCAACGTATTGACCCTTGGTGCTGGGCTGATCGGACTAAACTTAGCCCGGCAGATTATCAGGACCTGGCTTACGACATCCTTTGGTGGTGGACGACACGCACAAAGGGTGGACAAGATCTCAGGGATAGAAAAGCGTTTTGTGAGGTGAATCGGATCGAACTCGTCGGGCAATGCTCCGGGCGATAGTAGCCTGTTTAGCGCAGTGACGCTGATGGAACAGATGGGAGAAGTGGGTTGGTTATCTCAATTAAAACATCATGGTTGAAGGTACGATGAAAAATTTGGATGAAGCAACATTAGAACGTGTCATAGAACAGATCACGCGCAACGTGTTGATCCTGCTGCAAGAGGAACAGGAGAAGCCATCTGGCAACGGCAGTTCCTCGATTACGGCTCAGAATTACGTGGAACGGGTGCAGCCGGTGGTTAAAGCTGGCGCCGACCGCATTGCCAGCACGTTGGGGATCGCGCCGACCGATGGGCAATTAGCCCATATGATTGATCACACAATACTCAAACCCGAGGCGACGCAGGATGAGATCGCCCAATTGTGCTACGAAGCTCGGAAGTACAACTTCGCTTCGGTTTGTATCAATCCGACTAACGTGGAGTTGTGCGCGCAACTCTTGGAAGGCAGCGGTATTCCGGTTTGCACAGTTGTGGGATTTCCACTAGGAGCGACCCCCACCGATGTTAAGGTCTTTGAGAGTCAGAAAGCCATTCGCGATGGCGCCAGCGAGGTAGATATGGTGATCAACGTTGGCGCGCTAAAGTCTCGGGACTACGAATTGGTGGAGCGCGACATTGCATCCATCGCCAGAGCCAGTCACGCAGGCAATGCAATCCTCAAAGTGATTATTGAGGCGGCACTGCTTACCGACGAGGAGAAGGTGGTGGCCTGCCAGTTGGCTAAGGTAGCCGGCGCCGACTTCGTCAAGACTGCGACTGGCTTTGGACCAGGCGGAGCCACGGTGGAAGATGTGGCTTTGATGCGACGCGTGGTTGGCCCAACAATGGGAGTCAAGGCGGCAGGTGGTATACGCACCTTCGAAGATGCGCAAAAGATGATCGCCGCCGGCGCCAGTCGACTCGGTGCCAGCGCCAGTGTGAAGATCATGCAAGGAGCTGGATCGTGAGAATAAAGGAGATTGTGAATGGCCGTTGATTTGCGGACTTACATCTTCCTGGATAGCTTACAACCACAACATGCGGCTTACTTGGGTACGGTGGCGCGTGGCTTCTTACCGCTGCCGCACGACACCTCACTGTATGTGGAAATTTCGCCAGGGATTGAAATCAATCGCATCACCGACATTGCGTTGAAAGCCACGCGTGTGCGACCGGGAATGCAGGTTGTCGAGCGTCTCTATGGCCTGCTCGAGGTGCACCATGAAGTGCAGGCAGAGGTCCGTGCGGCTGGTGCCGCGATCTTAGAGGCGTTGGGAGTGGAGGCCTCCGATCGCATCAAACCCCGCGTTGTTTCGAGCCAGATCATTCGTCACGTCGACGCCCACCAGGTCCAGCTAATTAACCGCATGCGTTATGGGCACATGCTACTGGCGGGCCAGACGTTATACGTGCTGGAGGTCGAGCCAGCAGGCTATGCCTCGTTGGCGGCTAACGAAGCCGAAAAAGCAGCCCATATCAATATCTTGGAAGTGCGCGCCTTTGGTAGTTTTGGCCGCGTTTACCTCGGTGGAGAAGAACGTGACATCATGGCCGGTTATGGCGCGGCAATCACTGCGCTTGAAGGTGTCACCGGTCGTGAAGTCGAGGCCAAGCGCCGAGATTAGCATCATAGATGTGGGTTGCGGAGGTATTGGATGTCGATTGAAACCATTCTTTTCAGGGCACGATGCAGCGAGCGTCCTGCTAATCGCGATGCAGGGATGAGACCTGCAATCGTATGTTCAACGGAAACAATTGTCCAGCGTTTTTCCAGTCAAACCATAAATCCCTAATCATCAGGAGGGCACCATGGCTGAATCAGAATACGGTTTTACTGACGCACTAGGTATGATCGAATGTAAAAGTTACCCGGCGATGGTCGAGGCGGCAGACGCGATGGTCAAAGCGGCCAAGGTCGAATTAGTGGCCTATGAAAAAACCGGTGGCGGATATGTGACCGCCATCGTCCGTGGCGACGTTGCTGCTGTCAAGGCGGCAGTCGAGGCAGGTGCACGCGGAGCGGAGAAGGTTGGCGAGATGGTGGCCATCCACGTAATCCCGCGCCCTCACAAGAATGTGGATCGCACGTTGCCTTTGGGTCGCTCGCCTGCTGAAGCTGAAAGCGAGTAGCCTTTTGCTATAGACCATCGGGTGAGGGTCAACGACCCTCACCCGAGGTAAAGGTGACAAAATGATAGGGTGTGAAGAGGGCTCGATTAGAGACCTCAGCTGTGGTTGGATCGAAGTAGAACGGAAGTATGTTTTCCACATCATAGTTCACGACCTGCGATATGACACCCATCAGTCACGGAAATGGAGTTCACTATGCTACTAGGTAGAGTAGTGGGCACACTGGTCGCCACGCGCAAGGAGCCATCGCTGGAGGGACTCAAATTCCTGGTGCTCAAACAACTCGACATCGAGGGAAAGGAAACGGGAGGCTACCGTGTAGCCGCCGATGCCGTCGATGCTGGGTTGGGCGAAGTGGTGCTCTTTGCCACCGGCAGCGCCGCCCGTCAAACCGAACGTACCCATCAACGTCCCTGTGACGGTGTGATCATGGCAATTGTCGATGTGCTGGAAGTAGACGGCGTGGTGAAATACGACAAATCTAAGGAAGGTTGATGATTGACGACGCACGGATAGATGCCATCGTTCAGCAAGTGATGGGTGAACTGCGCCAGGGGGAGCGGGTGAGGCACGGTCCACAGCCGGAACTGCCTGTAATCACTTATCCCCCGGCACCGTCGGAGCCGTTACGCTGCGGAGACAATCTCTTCCCCGACGTGGATAGCGCGGTGGCTGCCGCCAACCAGGCATATAGGCAGTTGTATGACATGCCGTTGTCGGTGCTCGAGCGGATGGTTTCTCATATCCGTCGCGTGTCTCGTGAGAATGCGCAGCTTCTCGCCTATGAAGCCTGGGAAGAGACTGGGATGGGCCGCTACGAGGACAAGATCGAGAAAAACCTACTCAACGCCAATAAAGCCGCAGGAACTGAGATCCTCAAACCGACCTCGTGGACCGGCGACGGTGGCCTGACACTGGTTGAATACGCGCCATATGGCGTGATCGGATCCATCATCCCCAGCACTAACGCCACCTCAACTGTTATTTGCAACACGATTGGGATGGTAGCGGCAGGCAACGCGGTCGTTTTCAATGCCCACCCCGGCGCCAAGGCGTGCTCCAACCACGCGGTGCAGTTGATGAACGAGGCCATCGTCGAAGCCGGGGGACCAGCCAATCTTGTTTGCGCGATTGCTGAGCCGACCATCGAGACTGCTCAGCAGATCATGCGCCACCCTGGGGTGAAGATTCTAACCGTCACCGGTGGTGAAGGCGTGGTGCGTGAGGCGATGAAGAGTGGAAAGCGGTCGATTTGTGCTGGTCCTGGAAATCCTCCGGTAGTGGTGGATGAGACGGCTGATTTGGATCAAGCAGGGCGGGGCATCGTGCGTGGAGCGTCGTTTGATAACAACATCATTTGCACTGACGAGAAAGAGGTATTTGCCGTCGCTTCCATCGCTGACGAACTCAAGCGCCAAATGTGCCGGCATGGTGCTATAGAGATCGATAATCAACAGCTCAACGGGTTGATGAAGTCCATCTTTAAGCAGATACCCCCGCCTGGCACGCCGGGTCTGATGAATATTGCCTTTATCGGCAAGAACGCCTCGGTACTGCTCAAAGAAATAGGTATTGAGGTAGGTGATGAGATCCGTCTGGTAGTGGCAGAAGTCGACCGCGATCATCCATTAGTGTTGACCGAGCAAATGATGCCCATCATTCCATTGGTACGTGTGGGCAACGCCGACGAAGGCATCGATTTAGCCAAGGAAGCCGAGCGAGGCTTTCGTCACACAGCGGTGATGTATTCCAAGAATCTGGATAATTTAAGCCGTATGGCGCGGGTGATTGAATGCAGCATCTTCGTCAAGAACGGTCCTTCATTCGCCGGTTTGGGCTACGGTGGTGAGGGTTTCTGCTCATTCACCATAGCCAGCCCTACCGGTGAAGGGATCACCAACCCAATCAGCTTCAGCCGTATCCGGCGTTGCGTTTTGAAGGACCATTTCAGGATCGTCTAGCATCGTGGATAAACGGCGAGGAACAGGCGTGAGACATGATTGAACCAGCTCTAGCATTGGTGGAATTCGGTAGCATCGCGGCAGGCATTCAGGCCGCAGATGCCATGGTCAAGCGTGCCCCGATTAATGTCATCAAGACCGGCACCGTACAGCCCGGCAAATACCTGGTGCTGATCGGGGGGATGGTGGCCGACGTGGAGGAGTCACTGGCAGCAGGTCGCGAGGTAGGAGCCACTGCTGTGGTGGACTATATCCTGCTGCCGCAAGTGCATCCTGAAGTAGTGAAGGCGGTTGGTGGGGGGCGTGTCCCGGAAGTCATCGACTCCCTGGGTGTAATTGAGACAACCACCGTCGCGGCCAGCATTCATGCCGCTGATGCGGGTATCAAGGGGGCTGAGGTGCGCTTGGTCGAGGTGCGACTGGCAGATGGACTGGGAGGCAAGGGAATCGTGCTCTTCTCAGGGTTGGTCGCTGATGTGGAAGCCGCGATCGAGATCGGTGTGGGCGTGCTTGAGCGACCTGAGTTGCTCGTCCGTCAGGTCGTAATCCCGCAGCTTCACTCTGAGATGTGGGACAACGTAGCCGAATCCACCCGTTTTCGCACTAGAGTGATTGGCAGACTATGAAGTTCTGTCGCGTTATCGGCACGGTAGTCGCTACTCGTAAATACCAAGGATTGGAAGGAATTAAGTTTCTCGTCGTGCAGCCTCTCGACGAGGATTTAGTCCCTCAAGGTCAGCCTAAAATCGCCGCCGATGCGACCGCCCAGGCCGGTCCGGGAGAGTTGGTTTTTGTCGTCGCCAGCCGTGAGGGGGCACAGGCGCTTCCGGAAGTCTTTGTACCAGTGGACCTGGCGATTACCGGGATCGTGGACGAAGTCGAAGTTGAGCGCGGACCGCGCCGCCAGCAACAAACCGCTGTCTGGCACTACCTACTGGAAGAGGATGACTGATTATGTACATCGGCAAAGTCATCGGCACGGTAGTCGCCACGATCAAGATCTCACACCTGGAGGGGCGTAAGCTGTTGTTAGTGGATCAGCTTGACCTGAAAGGTCAGGAAACCGGCTACTACGACATCGCGGTAGATGTAGCGCAGGCCGGCCCAGGGGACACGGTGTTGGTGATCGACGAGGGGAACGGAGCGAGGCAAATTCTTAAACTCGATCCCGGCGCTGTTCGTGCGGTAATCGTAGGTGTGGTGGATGAGGTAACACTTGAGCAAGTAGCGGACGTTGCTAGAGAACCGTATTCGGTTTCGATTTAGTTATGAAACGTTGTTGTATTGTCAGTCCTAGAAATTCTTCGCCCGACGTACCAGCTCCACAAAATCCGGTTTGAGGCTTGCTCCACCAACCAAGGCGCCATCCACTTCTGGCATAGCCATGAAGTTGGCAATATTCTCAACGTTGACACTGCCGCCGTACTGTATCCGCACAGCTTGGGCTACCTCTTCGCCCAACAATTCGGCAATAGCGCCGCGTAAGGTAAGCCCGATAGTGCGGTTGGCATCAGCCGGGGTAGCCGCCTTACCGGTACCGATTGCCCATATTGGCTCGTAGGCGATCACGCACTTCTTGGCCTGTTCGTCTGTTAACCCTTCTAACGCAGCTCGTACCTGTTTGCCGACAAAGGTATGCGTTTCATCAGCTTCATTCTGTTGTAAGTTTTCGCCTACACAGATGATCGGGTTTATCCCATATGACAGCGCTGAGTGTACCTTACGGTTTATGGCGGTGTCACTTTCGGTCATGCTTTCTGTAGCTCGACGCTCTGAATGACCCAGGATGACGTATTTACACAATCCTTCCAACATGGATGGCGAGATTTCACCGGTATGTGCGCCTCGTTCTTCCCAATGCATGGTTTGGGCGCCGAGGCTGATGCTTGTGGGAAGTAAGACCTCAGCCACAGCCGCCAGCACAGTGAAGGGAGGACACAGCACCCGCTCTATCCCCTCAATCTCATTCAATGGATGACGGATGCGTCGAACGAATGCTAGTGCCTCGTCTACGCAACCCAGATGCATTTTCCAGTTACCGGCAATGATAGGTTGACGCATGGAAATGTTACCTCATGAATAGCTGCAGTTAATTTAACGAACCTAGCCCACCTACTCAGCTACTGCCGGAATCTCATCTTTAGACAGCAAGCCGATGGCATCAACCATATTGCGGTTGAAAACCATTGCAGGAGATTCGCCCCTAACTGTAGGGAACAGGATAGCGCCCAACTCGCCATTGTGGAGAGGAATGAATATGCTATCGCCCTCGAACATTAATGCTCCGAAGCTGAATTTACCGGGGGTCTCAACGAAGCCCCGTAGCTCGTAACCGCCCATAATAATTCGAACCCAATGGGGTTTGGTTGTTGAGTACCCCCCCCTCACATATGCCGTAGGTCCAAGCTCAGCTCGACTGCTTAGCAGTATTGTAACAATTTCACTCTTCACGATCCATAAGGCTGGGTGGCGAGCTGCCAGGCGACCTGGCTGATGCAGACGCATCACGTGGGCGCCTTCGATCTCAAGATAAGATGTGGTCAGGATGTTGAGGTAGCTCAACAGGCCTGTGGCGCCGGGGTTTACTCGACCCAAGATGCGGTGGCTTGCGGTGTAGATCTCTACGGAGATTGACTTAGTGGCCATGATCCTGCTCCACTCAGATGATTGGCAGGGCTAAGGTGATCGTCGTGGACGCTGGTGTTTGCTCGTACCACAAGGTCCCCCCCATGCTTTCAACAATCATGCGGATTTCACCCATTGAAAGGCCAGGACCCATCTGGCCGCTCGATGGATCTGAATTGCGAACAGTCAGGGATCGTATTATGTCTGGAGATAGTCCAGGACTAGTATCAGAAATCCTTAACGCAGCCCACAATCCGTCCAGCGGGTAAAGCTTCTCGGGAAGGGGTAGGTTTTCACTCTGACCGTCCTGAACTTCGAACAGGTGGGCCTCAAGGACAATACGACCTCTGTTTGTGCGTCGGATGGCGGCGGACACAAGCGTTTCAACTACCCGCCTTGTTCGGCCTCTATCACCGCGGAAGAGTGGTATCGTAGGGCTGTGCTCGGTGATCAGGTCAAGTCCTCGTTGAGTTGCTGAAAGGCGGAGTTCATCGACGACTTGATCTAACAAGCCAGGTAGGTCGATCATTTCCTTGGCTTCTTCGGGATTGAGGGTAGCCATGGGTAAAGAACGCAGTTCTTTAAGATGATTGTGTAAAGAACGCAGCTCCTGATGTTGACTGTCGCTCACCTGCCCCAAGGATTTGGTGAGAAGAGGTTCCAAGGTTTCGATGGCTTGATCGATCCCGGCGATGAGGTTCGGTGGGGCGGCGGTGATTTGGATGTTAGTTGGTACCGCTGGTTCTGCCAGGCGGAGTAGTTCAGCATGCTCGAGTGCTACTCCAGTCCAATGAGCGAGAGCATTGAGTAGCGTTAAATGGTGATCGGTGAAAGAGCGGGGCGTAAACCGATTGTAGATTCCAAGTACACCAACTATGTTGCTCCTAACACGTATCGGGACTTTTATCAGTGATTGAACTAAAAAACCGGTCTGGACCTTGATCGGGCTACCCTCGAGAGACGGCTGGCGAAGAACGGGTTTTCCAGTGGCCATGATCTCCCCGATCACCGTATCTTCTACTCGCAGACGTTTCAAAGAGGCATACCGTTCCCCAGCCTGCTTAGTAGCCCTTAGGACGAGTTCATTGGTGCCCGGTTCAGTTAGGTAGATGCTCGACTCCTCAGCATCAGTTACGAATGTCGCCGCCTCAACTACACGCCGTAGGATGGTGTCGAGGTCTCCCAGGCTGACGACCACTCGACCGATCTCGCTCAACACACGAATCTCCTCCGACCGGAGGCGGACCTGTTCACGCATGATATCCAACCGCCGGGATAGGATTTTGGTGTTGGTCTCAGTGGAATGTGCTTCATAAACTTCTTGGACAGATTGGCATAATTCAGCTGGACGATAAGGCTTAAGTAGAAAGTCTCTAACGCTGAGACGAAACAGGTCACGCAGGCGTGTATGTGGGAGATGTGCAGCCAGCACGATAGCTGGCGCTTCCTCTCCATCTGAGCGTAATATCCGTAGGCTGCTTAAGGGATCCCCACGTAGTTGGGTTACATCGACAATCAGCACATCAGGGGGCGGGGCTGTTGGACCTGCTATCCAGGCGGGTATTCCTACTGGCTTCAACACACGGTCGACCAGCGCCTGGGCGTTACTTTCGATATCGGCGATGACGATCACCCGCGGTGGTGAGAGGGCGTGGTTATTTTCAGACATGCTGCATCACCCCAAGTGGTGTTGATTAATTTCCCGAACGATGCGTCCATCAGGCATAAAAACGTTAAATCTTACCGGTTGTGGACATACCCGACTGGACGCTACCGTTCCCTTTCTCGTGCTTGGGCTTTTTCAGTGTAGATATTAATAGCCACCTATGGGCATACCATCTGTTGACTAGGTTTGCCGTTGTGGATCAACTGGAACTGAGGTGTGATCCTGGTCAGCGATCTTCGGAGACTGGTGTTGTTTCTGCCGTGAACGGCGATCGGTTTCAAATATTGCCTGGAGCTCGGTTAAGGCGACCGAATCGTAATAACGTCGGCCGCATACGTCACATATCCAGGCTGGAAAATCAGGTACGCAGATCGGTTGCCCATCTTGGATGGTGAAGAAGAACGCGTAATCGCGATGAAGGGTGCCGACCTTACATTCCTGGCAAGGGTAGAATGGTTCATCGTTCATGCATCATTATCCCAACAACGCAAGGGGTTTCAGGCAGGCATACGCTAGTGCTTTGGAGAAAGTGAGCTCATCATCGACATAGGTTCTTTGGTGGATGGCATCTGAGCAGATCGGCACTTCCCCAGTGATAAGTCTCAGCGAGTCTCCGATTGTGTTAATTCTAGCATAACCGACCATGATATATTTAGACGCGTACCGTCATTCCCCTGCTGCTCCGACCAGATCATAGTGAGGGATCAAACCCAAAGTGTCTAGTGGCCAGTAAACCAGTATTGCCTTGCCAATGATCTCATCCACAGGTAATGGCCCCCAATTCTGTGAGTCGGAGGAGTTGTTCCGGTTGTCGCCGAGTACGAATACCTCACTTGGAGTGAGCCGCCACTCGCCATGGTAAAGGGGTTCATCGGCAAGGTAGGGTTCGGTCAACGACAGACCGTTGACATAGACCTGACTGTCGTGGATGGAAACAACATCCCCAGGCAGGCCGATTACCCGTTTAATAAACCGACGGCTGGGGTCGGGTGGGAAGTGGAAGACGATAATATCGCCGCGGTTTATTTCATGCCAGCGATAGGCAAGCCGGTTCACGACGACAAACTGGCCGTCATGCAGGCTGGGTTCCATACTGATGCCTTCAACCCGGATGCGGGCTGTTATCAGGTTAACCGCGAGGAAGAGCACCAAGGCTATGAGCGCGGTTTGAAATAATTCTCCCAGCAAACGCAGAAATCGGCGCCCACAGCCGGGTGATGAAGAGGCGCCCCACTCCGGGGGCGCGGGTTTATCCACGTGTGATTCGGTCACTTTCAGGAATTATATCATGTGAGAGATGAATAATTCACAGTAGATGTGACCTATTGATGTGGGTTATCATCGGACGCACGGCTACTTTCCTGCGTTCATGATGAACGCCGCCGGAACGAAAGGCGTAAAGGTGTGCCCAGAAAGCTGTAATGGTCCCGAATGCGGTTCTCAAGATAGCGCTGGTAGCTGAAGTGCACCAATTCAGGATCGTTTACATGGAAGAGAAATGTAGGAGGGTTGGATCGCACCTGGGAGGCGAAGGTGATTTTAAGTTGTTTGCCCTTTCGTGCAGGTGGGGCGTGGGCACTGAGAGCCTGCTGTAGTAACCGGTTAAATTCGCCGGTGGGAATGCGCCGCAAACGTTCCTCTTGGACCCGCAGCGCGGTGGGCAGAACTTGACCGATGCGTTGTCCGGTCAACGCAGAGATAAAGAGGACCGGTACATAGTCGAGGAAATTCAGTTGCTCGCGGACATGCAGCGTGTATGCGGGCATGGTGTGGGTATCTTTTGATATCGCGTCCCATTTGTTCACAACCACCACAACGCTTTTCATCTTGTCGATCGCCATCCCGGCGATGTGAGCGTCTTGGGCAGCCACCCCTTCGTTCGCGTCGACCAGGAGCAAGACAACGTCGGCACGATCCATGGCTTTCAACGCCCGTAACACGGAGTACTTCTCCACACCAGGCTCAATTCTACCTCGTCGACGAATCCCAGCGGTATCAATTAATGTAATAGGTTTACCATGGTAGGTCAATTGAGTATCAACCGCGTCGCGTGTTGTACCGGGGATGGGAGAAACGATAACTCGCTCTTCGCCCAATAATCGATTGAGCAGACTGGACTTGCCCACGTTAGGTCGTCCTACAATGGCGATCTTAACCGAAGTGTCAGGCTCAAGTTCTGGGAGCGCCTTAGCGCCCATTGATTCGATCAACTGGTCGAGCATATCGCCAGTTCCGGTGCCATGAAGTGCGGAGATCGGGATAGGGTCGCCCATACCAAGTCTATAGAACTCGGCGGCTTGCGCTCGGCGTTGCGCGTTATCACAGCGGTTGACTATAAGCAACGCGGGTGGCCAGAGTTTGCCGGCGCGCTTTTGTTGCAAATTACGGAGGATTCCGGCCACTTCCTGATCAGCAGGTGTGACACCATTCTCAACGTCCACTAAGAATAGAATCACATCAGCTTCATAAGCTGCCATCTCTGCCTGAGCGCGGATCTGCGGGATGTAGTCGGCAGAGTCAACGGAAAGTGGTTCCTTACGACGAAGGTTTGTCGGATCGATACCGCCGGTGTCGACGATGTCGAAAGTTATCCCATTCCACTCCGCTTCGGCTACCAAGCGATCTCGGGTTGTGCCCGGAGTGTCGTCGACTACTGCCAGTCGTTCTCCCGCTAGGCGGTTGAAAAGGGTCGATTTACCAACATTGGGGCGCCCTACCAGCGCAACGACCGGCTTGGTCATAGATGATGCTCAAGACGTGGGGGTGGGTGTAGGTGGTGGAGTGGTTGTGATGTTAACCTCGAGGGTGGCAGGCATTGGCGTGTCAAACTCGAGGTCGGTGGGTAATAAAATCACTTGGGGCTCGATTTGGTAGATGCCGGTGTCATGATCAAGCAGGTCAAGCACAACGCGCACATCCTCCGGCCGAAGGGCGTCCAACGTAGCCGCAGGACCAGTAAGGATGACATCTACTGTATTAGGTGAGGAGTAGGCGTAAAGATCGGGGCCTAAACCCTGGATTTCAACCACCCTGGTAATCGTAATTGATTCCATGACGGGAACGATGGTGACCTGGACCAGGACGCTCTGATCACCTACCAACGAGACACCCTCTGGTAGGTTGAGGGGTAGGCGGCGTTCAACCGAATGAGTCGCACCGAGGATGTTGAGAGGCACAGTTTCAACATAACCGGGTAAGGCATCAAGTACTACTTTATCGGAGGAAAAGACGATGACTTCTCTTGGTATGACGTTAATTGCCGTGACCTGGTAATGGCCGATGGCTTCCAATTCCTCCCGGCCTTCGATGTCTGGTATCACCGATATTGGGCGATATCGTTCTCCAGGCTTGATTTGAACTGTAATGCGTACTTGTTCGATTGGAATAAGGACACCTTTCACCTCATTCCCGTTTTCGTCAAGCGGGATCAAAGCAACTTCTTGATCCAAGCTTTCACGGCGATTGGCGAGGCTGATTTCAGCCCGCAGTTCATATATTTGTTCTACAACCGATGTGGGACCAACGACAGTGGCGTGGTTTGGTACTGCGATTGGTTCCTCGGCTACATAACCGAGTGCAGGTTGATCAAACGTCAACACTTGAATCGCCAATTCTTTTGATGTGGATGGCTCCAAGGTCAATATCAATACCTCGGGTTCGACCTCTGTCACTTGGGATGGCTCGCGGTTGACATGATGTTTGAGCGTAATCCGGTAGATACCAGCTTCAAGCCCGCTCAGGTCAGCCTCGAGGTAGATATCTTGTGGAGAGAGTTCATTCCATACCGACTGCGGAGCTCGTATAGTAACATTTGCATCTATGGGGGTATTACCAACGATCAACGTTCCTTCAGTAAGACCGGCGTAGACAATTTCGATAGGTAGAGGGTAGATACTTTCTACGATCGGGTCGTCCTGATTGACGGCGGCTACCCATACAGTTAGCGCCATGACAAAAGCCAGAAGCAAGGTTCCCAGGTTTGCCCGAAGCCATTGAAGCATTGATCGTTCCTCTCAGTCTCTGGGAGCCTGGCCGCGGGGTTTAAGCCAGGGGATTGGTAGACTATCGAGCCAGGCAGGCAGCCCGCGCACCGTTCTACGGCGTAAGAAGCTGGCTAGGATGTTGCCCAGGTTTTTGCGATCAAGGCGGCGAATTAGACGACCGTTATGGGCGACGGAGATATCACCTGTCTCCTCGGCCACTACAACGGTCACCGAATCGCTGACTTCGCTGATCCCAAGCGCCGCGCGATGACGTAGGCCCATCTGGCGATCTGGCGAGCGAGATAGGGTTCCACTGGCGGAGAGCGGCAACACACAGGCAGCTGCGGTGACCCGATCATCGCGCAGGATCACCGCGCCGTCGTGCAGGGGAGTATTAATGGTGAAAATTTGAAGTAGTAATTCCGGAGTCAGATGTGCGTCAAGCGGTACTCCAGTATCAATGTACTCATCAAGGTGAACTTCATGCTCAGCCACTATCAGCGCTCCGTAGCGTCGGTCAGACAGGCGTTGTGCGGTGCTGCAGATGATATCGATCATCCGCTCCATGTGATCGGTCGTGGAGCTGAGGGAGAGCAAACTACCAGCCCGACCAAGGCGTTCTAAGCCACGGCGGATTTCTGGAGCGAAGATGACCGGGATCGCAACCAGCAGTGCGGGGAGTGTAGTTCGCAGCAACCATGAGAAAGCCGGGAGGCCACGCAAGATGGTTAACAAGGTGGTGACAATGATCAATAAGATCAAACCCCGAATCAGGACGACTGCCTGAGTACCCTTAACAAGTCTTAACAAGAAGAAGGCGATTCCTGTAACCAGGAGCAGATCGACAAAGCTCAGCCAGTCAAATCGTTGAAAGTAAAAGGTTAGCTCGCTCAGGATATTGCTCATGGTAATGATTCACCATTGACCAAGAGTAGGATCATGAGCGGTCTTTGAGATTTCGCAGTAACTCACGGTAGCCCTCGAGGTCGGGGGGTTCAAGGTCGATGATCGTCTGGATGGTCTGGATTGCTTCCTGATTCTGCTCAGCGTCAAGCTGGATCTCTCCAAGAGCGTCATACTGTGCGATAGCATCTGCTTTGCGGCCAGCCGCCCGATAGGCTTCCGCCAGCCGGGCATGGATCGGTTGCTTACCCGGGTGTTTACGCGCTAACTCTTCGAGCAAATTCAGTGCCTCCGAACTGCGTTGTGACTGAACCAGGTATTCCAAGTAGCTATCGAGTTCTTGAGCAGCCTGCTCCTCCTGACCAAGTCGTAGGTTGAGGTCGATGACGTTGCTACGGGCTTCCTCATCATTGGTATCGATGGTACGGACCTGTTCGTAGACACGCAGCGCTCGGCGCCAGTCGAGCCGGGACAGATCGATATCACCCATTTGACGCAGGATCCTCAATGACCACTCTCGACTGACCGAGGTGCGCTGAGCGAGGCGAAGTGCGTTGGCCAGGGCTTTCCGGGCAGCGTCGATTTCCGCCATTTGGCGGTAGATTTCGGATAATTCCAGGTACTGATTCAACGCTTCATTGTTGCGATCCTGTTGAGCCATTAGGTCGATTATACGAGTGCGAGCCGGAATATTTATCGGGGCTACATGTAGGATTTTTTGATAGACCTCGGTCGCCTGGGGAATTTCACCCCGCACGCGATGGACTTCAGCGATGGTGGTTAATTTCTTCAAGCCGGTTTCAGAGTTGCCGCTTTCTATCAGGATATCAGCCATGCGCAGGTGGAGAGCCAGATAGGTTGGGGCGTAATCGAGCGCCAACATTGTCTCCTCCATTGCTGCAGTGAATAACTTCTTAGAAATTAAGTTGTCAATGCGGTTCATGGCCTGGAGTACGGGTTCCGTGCCTCCCAAAGCTAGCATTTCAGCGATCGGTACCACTGCCTTTTCGGGTCTTTGACTTTCTAGCTCCTGCCGCGCCTTCCGCAGGCGTTGGAGCCAATCGGGACCGCTGAGGAACTCAAGTGTTTTCTCAACAATGTGGGCGAGCTCCTGCTCATCATCCCCCGATTGAGAGGCGAGGATCGTATCATAGAACTGATTCAACTGGCTTGACTGGCTCGTGTCTACGGAAAGCGCATCCGCCAGTCGCAGCGCTTGGAGCAAATATCGGGCAGCCTCGGGTAGGTCGTTCTGGATACGTGCAAGGCGGCCAAGCGCAAGGTTAGCACCCAGGTCGAGTTCTGGGTGGCCGAGGGCAGCCATGAAGTGCTTACGGGCACCGTCATAATCCTCAAGACCCTTGAGCAGCAGTCCCAGGTTATAGTACGCGGCAGGATGATCCAGTCCAGCTTTGATCGCCCTTTGGTACTCTTTAACCGCCTGTTCCTCATGGCCACGGGTTTGTAAATCGATCGCCTGTCCGAGGTAGCGGTACATCTGTGGTTGACCGACAATTTTCTGTTTATCTTTACTTCGCCCTCGGGTGAGAGCGGTCATTCCTGGAGTACGCGATTGACTCTCGGATTCATCCTTTGGTTCATCGAACAGCAAGCCAGCCAAAATAGTAAGCGCTTGACGCTGTGCAGCTACCTCAGGATCGGCCAGTTCGGCTTCATCTTCTGGGGCTTCGATGGTTTCCGGTTTGAGGTATTCACGCACCTTTGCCATTCGGAGAGGGGCAGTAGCACCACGGGGTTGGGCAGGTGGGGGTAGCTGTTGGCCCCTTTGGAGGTTGCGTATGGCCTTGGTGGCCTCTGGATTACCTGGAGAGATACGTATCGCCCGTTGAACTGCTTCGGTCGCCCGGTCGATCTTACCGCTCTTCTGAAGGATAGATGCGATAGATAGGTACTCATAAACCGCCTCTTTCACCCGCCCCATGCGTTCATACGTCAGAGCCAAACGGGAGCGGGCGGGTAGGAATTCAGGGGTTAGGCGGGCGATGTGAGTCCAATTCTCGATCGCTTTTTGGGCGTCTTTACGTTGCAGGTAGATCTGAGCAGACGCTTGGCGCTGTGCGACGGCATCGTTGATTTGCCCCAGCCGTTCGAAGATTTCGGCGCACTTCTCAATTGGTATCGGGTCGTCGGGACTGATTTTAGCCGCTTTGTGGTAGGTTGCTAAGGCTTCTTTGAACTGCCCGGTCTCCAACAACGCAAGTCCTAGGCTTGTCAGCGCGCTAGGGTTGTCGGGGAACTCAGCCAGGGCTTTACGGTAGAACCCAATTGCTCGTTCCCATTGTAAATCCCAGGCTGCAGAATGCCCAAGTCGCATAGATTCGTCAAACAGATCCTCACGTTTGGTCATACTTCGCTCTTCCAGCAAGCTGGAGTTACCAGGCGAGTATAGCACAAGTTGACAGGGGCTGCCCCAGATTGGAGTGAGATCCTATCTGACACGACCAGGAAGGCGTTGAAGATCCGTGAGACACATGTACAGATTTATTCGAGGGGTTGCATGTCGGCCCAGTTTGTGCCAGCCTTAGCGTCGGTCTTGAGTGGAATACATAGTTTATAGGCGTCTCCCATCACCTGTTGAACCAGGCGAGCTGTGGGTCTAAGTTCCTCTGAGGGACACTCGAAAACCAGCTCATCGTGCACCTGCATTAACATCCTGGCATCTAGATCAGCCTGGATCAGTGCCTGTGGTAGTTTAAGCATCGCTAGCTTAATAATATCAGCGGCTGTGCCCTGGATGGGGGCGTTGATCGCCTCCCGGATAGCCCTCGCACGGACCGTTTCGGAGACCGAGGCACTTTGTGTGAGTTGTGGGAAGTAGCGACGTCGCCCGAGCATTGTTGATACGTACCCGTCTTCGGCGGCTTGTTGACGAATCTGGTCCAGATAGCGTCGAACTCCAGGGAAGCGTTCGAAATATGCTTGCACGAAATTCTCGGCTTCAGCCAGGGTTAGATCGGTGGAGCGTGAAAGCCCAAAGGCGCTCATACCATAAATCAGGCCGAAGTTTATCGCCTTGGCTTGCCTGCGCATCTGGGGAGTAATCGCCTGGGAATCCACCTCGAATATCGCCGCGGCGGTGGTGGCGTGGATGTCCTGGTCGTCGAGAAACGCCTGGATCATGGCCTGATCCTCAGCCATATGAGCGACGATCCGCAGCTCGATTTGGGAATAATCAACGCTTAGCAATACCTGACCAGGCGAGGAGATGAATGCGTTGCGAATTTTCCGACCCAACTCAGTGCGAATGGGGATATTTTGCAGATTAGGATCGGAGGACGCCAGGCGTCCAGTGACCGAGCCAGTTTGGTTGTAGGAGGTATGCACCCGACCCGTCTTGACATTCACCTGATGGGGGAAGGCGTCAGCGTAAGTGGATTTAATCTTAGCGATTTCACGCTGTTCGAGGATGCGTTCTATTACTGGATGTACCTGGCGTAGATCTTCAAGCACAGATGCGGCTGTGGAGTAATGGCCAGATGCTGTGCGACGGGTACGATCTGGAGGCGTGAGCCCCAGTTCCTCGAACAACATAATAGACAGTTGTTGGGTTGAGTTGACGTTGAAAGGATGGCCAATTAGCTGGTAGATCTCCTGCTCGATCTCATTCAGACGATCAGCGAGACTCGCCGAGAGTTGCTTCAGGAAATTCGTGTCCAAACGGACACCGGCGTATTCCATGTCAGCTAATACGGGGACCAGGGGCATCTCGAGATCCTGGAATAACCCCCATTGCCCCTTCTCTTTTAACTCATGCTTTAACTTCGGCATCAGTTGAAGGCAAACTTCTGCATCGGCTACGGCGTAGGGAGCTACTTTGGATATCTGGACCTCAGCCATCGACCGTTGGTCACGACCTCGACCTATGAGCTCAGTAATCTCGGTCATTTCGACCCCTAAACGTACCCAGGCCAACTTCTTCAATCCGAGGTTGCGTGAGGCTGGATCACAAAGCCACTCTGCAATCATGGTGTCGAAGGTCAGCGGGGAAGGTCGTAAACCATTGCGAGCCAGCACTAGGAAGTCATATTTCAAGTTGTGGCCGATTTTGGGTTTCCCCGGATCAGTAAGTGGCTTGTGCAGAGCTTCGATAGTGGCCTCCAGCCCAATCTGTGGTCCGTCCGCCGCATCTGGGTGATGGCCGATTGGAATGTAATACCCCTCGCCAAGGTCTGTGGCCAGGGAGATACCTACTAAGTCAGCCTGCATAGCATGGGTGCTGGTGGTTTCAACATCGATCGCGATGTGCACCGCATCATCAAGATGACGGGAGAGACGCTCGAGCGCCTGGGGGCTATCGATGGTTTGAACCTTTCGTACCTTACTGCTGGACGTCAGTTGACTACCGACAAAGAGGTTTAATTGGTGCATAGAGGTGGCTTCGTCCACCCGATCCATTCGATTGAGAAATGAATGGAATTCAAGCTCTCGGAACAGTTCTACCACCCGATCGCGATCATAACCTTGGGCTCGACAAGATTCTAGGTCGAAGTCAATAGGAACCTTGGTGACAATCTCCCCAAGTTTACGGCTGAGGTAGGCATCCTCGCGCCCAACCTCGAGTTTGCTCCTGAAGCGGGTTGGGATATCGTCCAGATGGGCATAGATCCCATCTAGAGTCTTGTATTGTTGTAGTAATTTGACAGCCGTCACCTTACCTACTCCGCGCACTCCTGGGATGTTGTCGCTGGGGTCTCCCACCAGGGCTTTATAGTCGATGAGTTGGGAGGTTTCGATGTCGAACCGTGCTTCAACCTCTGCTGGGCCATGGTCGACCGCTTCAGACAATTTATGACCAGCTAATCGGATAACGATATTATTGTCTACCAATTGAAGCAGGTCACGGTCACCGGTGAGGATAGAAACCTTAACGCCTTGCGCCGCGGCTTTACGAGCGACGGTGCCTAGTACGTCATCCGCTTCATAGCCTTCGGCCTCGAGGATGGGAATGCCGAAGGCAGCGACCACTTGGCGGATGCGATTGATCTGCAACCTCAAATCATCGGGCATTTTGTCCCGTGTGGCTTTATAGTCTGGGTAAAGATCATCGCGGAAGGTACGTCCGGTGTCGAAGGACACGGCCAGGTATTCTGGTGCATCTTGCTCGAGCAGCCGTAGTAGGGTGGACGTGAAACCGTAGGTGCCAGCTGTAGGTTCACCGGACTTAGTGATCCAGCGTGAGCTATCGCCAGTCCGGGTCAGGGCGAAGTAAGTGCGGTAGGCGAGTGCATGGCCGTCGATCAGGAATAGGCGTGCTTGAGGTGACATAGCGGCAGCTCCGAGTGGCTATTGATCTATGTTAGATTGTAGCACTGCAAGCGGCTTAGTGGGGGGAGTTTTTTCTAATGATAACAAATTAAGACGGTTTGCTCATCGTCTTAAGGGAAGTGGAAGCCTAAGGTGAATCCTCGGATTCATTATTATCGGTTGATGGTTCAGAAGGATCTACCTGTGCGAGAGTTTTAGAGAAGTGCTCTGCCTGATGGCGAATGGTGCTGAAAGAAGTTTCGGCGGTGAAGATCAGGGAGAGGATAATATCTCCGGAGACTATGGTGGAGTAGAGCATGAAGTCATCATCCGATTCTGGAAAGCTGATAAACTTGACTGAAGCCCCTCGAGCCCCTTTACCCTTCCAATAACTGGTTATCATCTTCGTGAGACCATTCAACTGACTCTGATCAAGGTCACCGGCATACGCCCACAGGCGTTGGTCCCGGGTCAGCATGGCAGCAACGGCAGAAACATCGAGGAAGAGGCGGGTTAAGTATTGGGCTGCCTGATCGATATCTGTCAACCACGGTGCTAGGGATTTCGATGGTCGAGCTGGTTCATCCTCGATGGGACCGGGGCGGCTCGGTGCCAGGGAAACAGGTGCATCGGGTAGATCGAGCGCGGTAGCTACAATCTTAAGTAGATCAGGGAGATAGAAAGGCTTGGTCAGCAATCCGTCGACGATGAGATCCTTCATATCAGGGTCGTCGGGGTCTGTGCTGTAGGGGATGGCAATGACCGCCAAGTTGTCGATTGCAGCTTGCAGTTGTCTAATAATATCCGGGCCTTGAGAATCTGGCAGGTCGAAGTCGACGATTGCTAAACGGATATCACTTGATTGGCTGGATTTAACCGCCTCGGCACCATTCGTAGCCAGCGTGACCTGATAGTAACCTGTATCCTCGAGCGTCTGACGGATTAGGGTACCGAATTGTTCGGAGGCATCAACCACTAAAACTGGAATTGCCATGGCATGACTCTAGCATGTGTTCGATTTAATGGCTAACTTCCCGCAAGCTTCGAGCTCGCGGGAAGTTATGATCCGGGAAGCCAACGAGATTAATCGGGTTTACGGTGTATAGTAGGTTATAGTCAGCTTCAGGTGTTTGCCTGGGCCAGCAAGACGGACCATGTCTGCCTCGGCGTCGGCGGTCAAGGCTGTCTGGAATTGCAGTCTTAGTTGGAATCGATTGGTGCCGACTTTGCTCTGGAGCGCGGTTACCATGTCGTCGTCGGTTTTAGCGGATGATAGGGAGTCGCTGTTACACCAACGAATCAATCGACCCGATGGTACGCCGCCGAAGTAGTCGCCTGCATCCAACGAACCATAGTCTTGCTTGAAGAGGTCAAGGCAACCCAGGTCCCCAAATGGATCGCCCAGCATATCATGGGGACTGAAATCAGTAACCACATTGGTGATAGTTGCATCGCCGGGGATGCCTGAAATGTCGAAACTGACAAAAACTTGAGCTGATAAATCCCCGGAGTTGTCGCCAACGTTTTTAACACTCAAGACTGAACCATCAGAGAGCACAGAACCGCATTCTGCAATGATGTGATTCAGCTCGATGGTCAAGGTTGGTTGAACGACATCGATCTCCACCCAGAAGGTTACATCGCCTGAAGAGCCTACCCCAAAGGCCACGCCTGAGGGGTTGCGCAACTTCCAATATCCTTTGTAAGTCCCTGGTGTGTTGGGAGCGGTTAAGTCCACTGAGACATCGACAGTCTGCCCAGGGGCTACTGTGCCGGCGGTAAGTTGCTTAGATGCAGGACCGCCCATGGAGTCTCCGTGGTCAAAAATCAACGAGTAACCTGAGGTCCAGGTACAGGAGCCGGTGTTTTTCAGGCGCCAGGTCTTGGTGAAGTTGTCTCCAGGCGGCAAGTCTGTTCCATCTGGGATGGTTATGTCCTTGACATAGGATGCCCGATCACAGGGCACTTCTGTGACTGTGATGGTGGGTGAATTCGTGGGGGTAGGCGGCAGCCCGGTTTCAGTAGGTGTCGGAGTGGCCGGCTGGGGCGGTGGTGGTGGGGTGGTGGGTTGGGCAGGCGGAGTGATCTGGGAGTCACGTGCGGCCTGGGTTAGACGCATAGCAACCGTCGCCGCGGCAGAAGTCGCAAAGACATCTGGGGTGGCTTGAAACCCGGGAAAGTTGCACCCTGCCAGTGCTACGCTAGTGAGAAGTAGGATGGAAGTAATTAACCAACAACGGCGGAGAAAGTAAGTCATTTTAGCGTCTCCTTTCATGCTCCTGGGCGTGGGGGGACCAACGAAACTGATACGAGCTATCCACGCTACCCAGGAGTGGTCTCTGGATGCTACAGCGGGTAAGGTTTTAGGTCAAGTGGAGCTATAGTGCTAAGCGAGTAAAGAAGTATTATCCTCTCCAACGTTCATGGGTACTATGCTCATCTTTTCTGAAGCATCTCCCATAATCAGACAGCGGTGACGATGGGGGTTTTCGATTGAGTCTGTACGCTCATAGCTGGCACGCCGCGCATACTCCAGGGACCCGCCCATTCGATGCGCACTGGAACGATCTGTCCACGCAGGCTGTCGTCTGATTTGAAGAAGACCAGTTTATTAGTCCGGGTACGACCTTTCCATCGACCCTGATGCATCTCCTCCACGAGCACATTAACCGTGCGTCCCATATAACCGGTATTGATCTCGCCAGCGATCTGGGCTTGCAGCTCTTCCAGGACACGGAACCGGTACATTTTCTCCTCTTGGGGCAGGTTCTCTTCCATTCGACGAGCAGCAACAGTGCCCGGTCGCGGCGAGTAGCGAGCCAAGTGAACGACGTCAAACCGGAGCTCTTCCAACAGTTGGTAAGTGCGCCGAAACTGGGTGGTAGTCTCCCCAGGGAAACCGACGATGATATCGGTAGCAAGAGAAGTTTCCGGCACGCGCTGACGTATCTGCTTGATCAGGAGACGGTAGTCCTCAGTTGAATAGCCTCGCTTCATTCGTCGCAGAATCTCGTCGTCTCCGGCTTGGATCGGAACCTCGATGTGCTCACAAACCTTAGGTAATTCAGCGACAGCTTCAATCAGTTCATCGGTCAACCAATTCGGGTGGGAAGTCAGAAACCGAATGCGGTCGATTCCTTCAATCTCGTGGACCTCACGTAAAAGGTCAGCCAGGGTTGGCCTGTCGGGCAGGTCCTTGCCGTAACGGTCGACAATCTGACCCAGCAGAGTTACCTCGCGCACACCTTGCTTGGCTAAGCAGCGGACCTCGGAGGTGACTTCGTCCATCGGACGGCTGTGTTCAACGCCGCGTCGGAGAGGGATGACACAGAAGCTGCAAGCATGGGAACAGCCTTCGATTACGGGTACATAGGCCGAGAATAAGCGTCCACGCTCGCTCTGAGGAAGAACCCAGTCGCTATCCATAAGGGTATGATGGGGTTGGATTTCGAGAAGCTCAGGGGACCCTACATCTAACATCAAGAGGTGCTCGATGAGTGGGCCAGGGTCTGAGGGAGGAGAAAATACATCGACAAATGGGAAAGCGGTTCTTAATTCGGGGTTTCCTTTAATCCCGACCAAACAACCCATGAGATTAATAACAACCTCCGGTCGGCGCGCCTTAAGTGGGCTTAGTGTGTGCAGCCATCCATATGCCTTGTCTTCAGCACTTTGACGCACGACACAGGTGTTCAGCACGATGACGTCAGCATCCTCGGTACGTGGCGAGGGGAGATAGCCTAGTTTCTCTAAGGCGGAGGCCACGCGTTGGGAATCAGCAACGTTCATCTGACAACCAGCTGTCCAGATGTGATATCTCATGGCGGCGATTATAACCTGGTTCGGTCAGATTTTCCGAGATTGTGATTAATCGGTGAGTGGGAGGGACATTCGATCATCTCACTAGATATCTGGTTGATGCCAACCTAGAAACCCGGCCGGAAACCAGGTATATGGCAGGGGCAGAACAAGCCAAAAAAGAAAGCCGGAAGCCTTCTTCGTGAGGCCCAATAATGTCGAATGACCTCGGTCAGCATTTTGAGGCGAACAAACAAGAGATGCAGAGTAGCCATAGCAATTCTTTTGATGTCCATTTCCCCCGTTTTCCTGGCGATCAGGGTGAAGTTGGCCACCGTGGCCGCCATCAAGGCCTGAAACAGAGTCTTGGTTCGCCCAAAGTAGCGCGCCTGGCGCAGGCCCAACTGAACCATCCTGGCCAGGCGGTGCTCGCTTGCCTGGCGCAGGCGTTGGTATTCCTGGAAGGCCGGACTCTCCTGCAAAGCTCTTGCCTCCTGCAGCAATCTTTCCTGGGGGTGCAGGCTCACCATTCTGCCCTTCCCCGGCCCGGCTCGCACACATGCTGCTCGCAGTTCACACGCCGCACACACCGCGCCATCAAAGCGGAAGGCCTTCTGAACGTAGGCTTGGCCATGGCGATCCTTGCGACCTCCCACCGAAACCAGCTTGTGGGTGATTTCCCCAGCGGGACAGGTGCAGGTCATCGCCTCCAAGTCAATCTCAAAAGCTTCCTTGGGGAACATGCCGCGGTTGGAGCGCCTGGGGACCCTGGCCACCAGTTTGCGACCTGCCTGGTCAAACTTTTCTCGGGTTTCTCCATCCCCATAAGCGCAGTCGCCGATGGTCTCCTCCACCTTTATGCCGCTGTTTCGCTCGCTCTCCTCCACCAGCTCCAGCGCCCGCTCACTGTCGTAGGCATTTCCGGGCAGCACGTCCACTGCGGTGATCAGCTGGGTATCCGGATCCACGGCGATGGCGGCCTTATGCCCCTCAAAGCGCTTCTTGGCGCTCTTATGCCCATAGCGCATCTCCGGATCATGTACCGATACCACCCGATCCTGGGCTACGCCCTGCTTCAAGGTCGGGCCGTCATCGCCTTTGCGCTCAATATCCTGGCAGAGCAATTGGGCCAGCAGTTCCGCCGCTTGCATGATCTGCTTCTCCTGCTCGCTCCCCGCTGGGACCTGCGCCAGGGTCTCTTGAGCAATTTCCATCAAGCGGTCGGCATCGGCTACGATCCCTTGCAAAAACGCCCGCCGGGCCTCTTCGTCATCCCAATCGATCTCCGCCTGGCCTTTGATGCTGGAGCCAAAGTAGCGGCCAAGCCCATGTTCTTGGGCCCACACTTTGGGCTTGATCCGCTCGATCCTCTTGCCCAGGGTCCAGATCAGTTTCTTGATCCCGTCCGCCAGCAGGTTATAGGTGTCCTTCACCGCCCCCCGACCCAGGACGAAGGTCGTGTCCAGCGCCACCTTCATCTTGCGTCCCTTCAGGTAGCCGGTATCCCGGGCGTATTCCAGACTGCGCTTGAATATCGCTCCCGCCTGTTCATGCAGAATCAGCTGTGCGCGAAACAATTGCAGTGTGCTCTTTGCAAACAGACGCTCCTTCAGCTCAATACCCAGCGCCACCTTCCAGCAGAGATCAAAATCAGCTCGACGCTTGGCTTCCGCATCCGACACCCGGTCATGCGCCTGCAGCAGAAGCGTAGTCGCCAAGAGACTGGGCGGGACGCTGTTGCGCCCGTTATCCCGGCAATAAAGCATGGCAAAGTCTTCGTCCCGAAAGAGTTCCGTCCGGTGTCTGGCCAAAAAACCGTAGAACGTATCTTCCCCCACAAAATCCAGGTAGAGATGATCGGCTTCGAACATTCCCCGCTGATGCGATCTTTTCCCGAGCATCGAGCACTCCTTCCATTACTCAAAGAGGAGCATAGCATGAATGATTTAAAAACGCGAACTTTTCGGCCGTGTTTCTAGGAGTAGCCAAAGGTTGATGTGCATCACTCCTCAAATGAATCAAGCTGTGTTTATACGTCGAGGGTTAACCCCATCGCATCCCAGCGTAGAAGTGGGGTATCATAAAGTGTGGTAAATGGCATGAATATTATCGGAGTGGATTAGCGGAAACCGACCGGGAAGCCCTGGAGGCGGATCAGAGAGAAACCTTACCTAGCAACCCAAATATCTTGAATTCAGGGTAGGTTATTGATCTGGGACGACACAAGGAGGTAGTTTGAATCATCTGATTTACATCGCGATATTACTGGCGTTGGCAGTTGGTTGCACTCGCGTCCCGTCGACGATGGAGACGCAATCTGCTCTACTGCTACCTCCTAAGCTTTCCATCCAGCCAGCTACTCCCTCGGTGATTCCGACCCGAGCGTTGACCCCCACACCCTCTCCGACCCTCACACCCTCCCTAACCCCTACTCCAGTTTGCACAGACAAGTATGGAAGGGTCGAGGTTATGACTTATCCTGGTTTCGTTTTGCCTGAACAAATTCCGGTACGTGTCTATTTACCACCGTGCTATGCTCATGGCGATCAACGTTACCCAGTGCTCTATCTCCTGCATGGCTTCCCATTCGACGAATCTCATTGGGATGATCTAGAGGTTGACCGGTTGGCTGACGAAGGGATCGACTCAGGCATTTGGCCACCATTTATGATCGTCATGCCCCGCCAACCAGAACCGCTCTTTACCAGCAGTGACGGTGGGCCAGGATCCTATGAAGCGGAAATGGTGGAAGGATTAGTGCCCTATATCGATCGGACCTACCGAACAGACTCACGCCCGGAGGTGAGGGCACTAGGGGGGATCTCGCGTGGTGGAGTTTGGGCACTGGAGATTGCTTTTCGCCACCCAGATGTGTTTGATATAGTAGCTGCCCTCAGTCCGGCGTTGCATGTGAATTACGCGCGGCCTCTGTACGACCCTTTCGTCATCCTCCGCGCGGACGGCGCATTACCCGGTCAAATCTTTCTCAGTGCGGGGGATCAGGAAGTGCAGTTTCGCGCCAAGGTTGAAAAGCTGAGCCAGGCATTGGAAGAGTTCGGTGTCACCCACACAGTGTTAATCGGATCTGGTGGACACGATGCAAAGTTGTGGACGACTGTAATGCAGGATATGGTGGACTTCATCGTCACTGGCTGGCTATATTGCCAAGAACCTAGCTGGATGAGGGACTCCCCGGAGGATGATTTTCGGGTACAATGAATCAGGTTAGGGGATTGGATTGCACACCCAATCTGGGAGGGAGTGATTGAAATGCCTGAATCTGATGATAATGTAGCAGACGTGATCCAGACCTACAGGCGACGTCGAGAGCGGGTGATCCCCCTTCTACTTGGAGGGTTAGCGGTTGTCCTCTTGGTCGTCGGAGTATTCATGATCGTACTCTGGTTGACAGGAGAGTCCCCTCCTGCGATGCCGGGTTTCCTCGCTTCCGACACACCACCTCCGACCCAAACCAACACTCCGCACCCGCCAACAGATACGCCAACCATTACGAATACCTTGCCACCAACTGATACCCCAACCCCAACTGGACCTATCACCTATATTGTTCAAGAGTTGGATACACTATCATCAATCGCTGAGGAGTTCGGATTGGATGGTATTCAGGTCTTGATGTATGTGAACGATATTACCGATCCAGATGCTATTTACGTTGGTCAGGAATTGATCATTCCGGTGGAGGAGACTGAGCTACCGACAACGACGCCTCTACCGGCAACTTTATTGCCAGGGCAGAAGATTGTGTACGTGGTCCAACCTGGGGATAACCTGGAATCAATTGCCGCTAAGTTCAACAGCACAGCGGAGGCTATCGCCGAAGAGAACGAGATCGAGGATCCAAATGCGATTGGTGTTGGCCAAGAACTGATTGTCCCGGTCAACATTGCTACTCCTACGCCAACCTCGGTCCAGGATACTGATACGCCGACAGCGACAGAGGGCACTTAGAACGCTTATCAGGTAAATTCCACCGCCACAACCACCCAACGGTGAACACCAAAGGGCGGTTGTGGCGGGTTATGTTAAAGGGCATAGCCTAAGGGTAAGCTGTTGTCTAAAGGACCCTGGAGGAGAACTACGATTCAATTGGAGGATTGGCCAGTGCCGCCTCGATCTCATTAATCACGATTTGTTCAATCTCCATTCGCTTGGCTTGCTCGAGGGTTTTGAATGCTTGCTCACCGCCAATCTGGCCCAACGCCCAGGCGGAGGAGACTCGTACAAGCGGTTCCGGGTCGCTCAGTAGAATCCTAGCAAGGGATGGGACCGTAGTGGGATCCCTTGTATTGCCGGCTACGATGGAGGCGTTACGCACTAACCCTCGCCGTTTTGGTCGAAGCAAGGGACTATTACGCAGCGATTGCGTCCACGACTCAGGGGCTAATAACAAGAAACGCTCTACGTTGGGCTGCATGAGCAAGGAGCGCGGTTGAAAAGACGGATCGCTTGTTGGGGCGGCGAAGCGCGAATTCCACGGGCAGACCTGTTGACAGATGTCGCAGCCAAATAGCCAACTACCGATTAGCGATCGAAGGTTTGCAGGGATGTTTCCTTTCTCTTCGATGGTCAGGTAGGAAATGCAGCGTCGGGCGTCAAGGGTGCGGTCTGGTAAGATGCAAGCAGTGGGGCAGGCGTCAATGCAGCGGGTACAGCTACCACAGCGGTCGCTACTAAAGGGCGGATCAGGTTCAAGCTGGATTCCGACAAGCAACTCGCCGAGGACGAAATAGGAGCCGATTTGTGGATTGATGAGGCAGCTGTTCTTTCCAATCCACCCCAAACCGGCACGTTGGGCTAGTTCGCGTTCGAGGATGGGACCGGTATCAGTATAAATACGGTTGGGCACTGATTGGTTCACTTGCGCTTCGATGAATGCAGCCAAATGCTCAAGGCGTTTCAAAAGCACATCGTGATAATCATCTCCCAGTGCGTAAGCCGCAACGCGCGCTCGGATTTGCCCCACTGAGGGTTGTGATGGCTGGGTTAAGTAATTGGCAGCCACCACTAAGATGGACTTGCATTCGGGCAATATCAAGCGCGGATCGGCCCTCGGTTGGAGTGCACGTTCGCTCGCCAGGTAAGCCATGCCACCGTGTCGTCCGGCTGTTAACCAGTGTCGGTAGACATCGAGGTGAGGTGGTGGAGAAGGTCCGGTGACGCCGACCAGGTCGAAGCCCAGGCAGTGGGCTTCGGTTTTTATACTGGCGGTAAGCTCTTGAGTGTTTGCTCCAGACATTTTTTAAATGACCCTACTTCACAATCGCCGTATTTTGTGTGTAAAGGATTATAGCTGCAGTTTATTGGTTTATGCGGGTGTTATCCTATATAAAGAATATCCATGGTAGGGGCGCACGGCCGTACGCCCCTACCAATAGATGATTATATAAGGATTGTTGATACTTTATTCTTTCGAGAGGTACTTGTCGATTGCCGCAGCAGCCTTACGACCAGCGATCATGGCGGTTGCCACCAGGTTGGGACCGGTAACCGCATCACCACCGGCGAAGACGCCAGGACGGGAGGTGGCCCCCGTGTCGGGATCGGCAACGATCAATCCCCATTTATGCGTCTCGAGATTAGGGGTAGTATCTCCGATGATTGGATCGGGCCAGTAGCCGAGGGCCAGGATCACGGTATCAGCCTCAACAGTAAAGTTCGAACCTTCAATCGGGATCGGACGCCGTCGGCCGCTGTCATCGAGCTCGCCAAGTTCGCATTGCAGACATTCCACCGCGCTCACCCGTCCACTTGGTCCAGCGATATATCGGATCGGTTGAGTAAGGAAGCGGTATTTGGCGCCCTCTTCCCGGGCTAGTTCGCGGTCCTTCTTGCCACCGGGCATCTCGGCTTCAGTACGTCGGTAGAGGCAGGTGACTTCCTCAGCCCCCAACCTCAGAGCGCTGCGCAGGCAGTCGGAGGCGGTGTCGCCGCCGCCGATGACGGCCACCCTACGCCCGACTTCCGGCTTTGTACTCATGTCAGGTGGGAGATAGTCGGGATCAACGTTGGCTTGGATGAGGAACTCGGTGGCTTGATAAACACCCGGTAAGTCTATGCCAGGGACATCCATCTTGGCATCAACGAGTGTGCCCACGCCCACGAAAACGGCTTGATGACCCTCCTCAAACAGGTCATCTATCTTTTTACTTTCACCGATACGTAAGTTGGTGATGAAACTTACTCCTGCGCGCCCGAGGTCGCCGATTACTGCTTGAACGATATCCTTAGGCAACTTGAAATTGGGGATGCCATAGAGCAACAAACCGCCTAGTGCAGGAGCAGCTTCATAGATGGTCACATTGTGTCCCTTTTGGATAAGTTGCTCAGCGCAGGACAGGCCGGCAGGACCTGAGCCGACAATAGCAACTCGCTTTCCAGTAGGAGCGCTAACCGGGATCTCAACCTTGCCGTTTTGGCGCTGATAGTCGGTAACGAACGCCTCCAGCGCTCCGGTTATCACCGGCTCATCACGTTTGTCCCGCGGGCATGCGCCCTGGCATAGGGCTTCGTGTGGGCACACCCGCCCGCATATTTCAGGCATCGAGCTTGTCTGGCGGTATATTTCGGCTGCACCGATGAAGTCGCCTTGCTCGATAAGCCACATTGCGGCTGGGATATTGTTCTGGACAAGACATGCTTTGAAGCAGGGAGCAGGGTCGGGGCAATGGATGCACCGCTCAGCTGCACGGCGTGCCTCCTCCGGTGTAAGCTGGATGAAGGTGGGTTCGAAATCCTTAACCCGCTCCTCAACCGGTCGTGCCTTCAGGTCCTCGAAGGGGATTTTCATCCGAGCTTTGCGATCGACAACAGGTTCCTCGCTGGGATTGGCCTGCATAACTGCGCCTCCGTAGGTTGATACCCCCGATCATACAGACCAACGTAGTTCCTTATCAGTCGAAAATGTCACGCTCCCTTATGACGGTTGTCACCAACCGGGTAAAAATTTATCCTAGTAAGGTAGAATACTCATCGTCATGGGTGAAACTTTCTCAGGGGTTGTACGTGTCAAATAGTAGAGGACCGGGCTTCGAAGAAGCTGAGCTCGTTCGTGGTGCGCAAGCTGGCGACTCGGCAGCGTTTGATTTACTGGTCGAACGGTACACGCCGCACCTTTACCGAGTCGTCCGTCGATTGGCTAGCGATCAGAATGAAGCCGAGGTAATCGTGCAAGAGGCTTGGTTACGTGCCTGGCGGGCTATACCTCGTTATGTCGCCGACCGTCCGCTGAGCCCTTGGTTGGTTCGCATCGCGATCAATGTGGCACGCGACCGATGGCGCAAGAAAACGCCCCTTGATTTCACCGATCTGGGTGGCGAAGAGATCGTCTTACTTGATCCTATGCCAGGTCCTGAGGATCAATTGTCTCGTAAGGAGGCACTCGAGCGGTTAGCTCGTGGAGTGGAAAAACTCAGGCCGGAATATCGAATGGTGATCGCGCTACGCTATGACGCCGGTCTTTCATATAAACAAATCGCAAACGCATTGGAAATCCCATTGAACACCGTGCGTACATATCTACGCCGAGCGAAATCTGTCCTGCGACTTTGGATGGAGGCTGAAGATGGCTGATTGGCTGGATGAATTGCTGGAGGTCATACCCGCCGAACCCTATCCCCCCGACCTTGTAGCGCAGGTTCAAACCCGTCTGGCGAACTCACGGCGATGGTCGAGATGGGCTCGGAATGGAGTGAGGTTGGCGATGGTAATGGCGGGAGTCCTAGGCTTATGGCTACTTATGCCAAAGGTGGAGATACTGCTATCGGCTGTTTCATCCATTTCTCTCGGTAGGCTTGAGGAATGGTTGAGTGCCGTGGTGCGTTCTCCGGGCGAAGCATTGTTGGACCTATCCCGAATTGCCATCACCTGGGTGTCTCAACTTGCTGCTGGTCTGGAGGCTGAACTGGTACTGGCTCTAGGTTTACTGGCAATACCCGCGTTGTATGGCGTTATCTATTTGTTATCAAGTGGGATATCGCAGGAGGAAGCAATCATATGAAGCGATGGCGTATGATGGTCATTATCATTGCCCTGGCCGCGGTGTTGATCATGTTCGTCTCAGCACTGCTCGGCGATTTAACTTGGTGGAGCCGCCCGTTGGTATCAAGGACTATGGTTCAATCCCCGCATCGCGCTTGGCGGCTTGCTTTGGTTCAGGATGCTGGCGTACGGGTTAATTTCTCCGTGTTGCTAGCCGGTTTGGTTACCCAATTTATGACCGGGGTGTTGGTGCTCTATCTCGTTCCCCGTCAGGTGCACCACATGGCTCACGCGATAGCAATTGGATGGCGACAAGTGTTGAGATATTTAGTAGTCGGAATCCTGCTAGCTATCGTGATGGCAGTGGTAGGGTTGCTCTCAATATTGGCGCTGCACACTATGCCTCTGCTTATAGTTCTATCGATGATTTTTTTCCTGGCTTCCCTGGGCGGGGTGGTGGCTCTCACCTACCAACTTGGTCGGGGATTGCTCTCTCAGGCTGGATGGTCAGAAGGATCGCCACTTACGTCACTTGCGCTGGGGACAACGATCTTCTACGCTATCACCCGCATTCCGTTCTTTGGCTGGGTTGCCCTGGTCTTGCTGTGGCTCACCGGAGCGGGTGTGGCAGTTGCCACACGCCTTGGGAGTGGTAAACCCTGGTCGATACTCCCTCTGATGGAGGATTCGTAAACATGAAACGTTGGTTCCTGATCCCGATCGTAATTGTAGTTCTCGTAGGCGGATACTTTGCCATTCAGGCATATCGCCAATCTCAACAGGAAAGCTTGATATCTGATCTACAGACGGTGGAGGCAGCCACTGGAGCGCTTACCGCAACGGTTGGGGCGACTGGAAAGGTGAGTGCCAATCAATCCGCGGTGCTGACTTTCCAGACGAGCGGTACGGTCGAGATGGTAAATGTCGCCCTCGGGGACTATTTGCATGATGGTGAGGTGCTAGCCAGCCTAGAACAGACCTCGCTTACGACTCAGGTTATTTTAGCCCAGGCGGATTTGGTAGCAGCTCAACAGGCGCTGGACGACTTGTTGCATTCAGAGCAAGCTCGCGCCATGGCCCAGAGAGCGCTAGCTCAGGCTCAGGACGCTCTGAAAGATGCTAATTACATGCTCACCGTGCGACAACAAGGCAATCGAGCCAGTCAGGATACTCTTGACGCAGCACGAGCTAACCTGATCTTGGCAGAGAGTGAGGTAGACCGCGCGCAAGCGAAATATGATAGTTTGTCCGGGCGTTCAGAAGACAATCCTTCACGCGCTCTGGCTCTCTCCAACCTCGTTTCCGCACGTAGGAACCGCGATTCGATACAAAGGAATTTAAATTGGTATACCGGTCATCCGACAGAGACCGAGCAAGCTTTGTTGGATGCTGATGTGGCCCTGGCCGAGGCGCAACTGGCAGACGCTGAACGTGAGTGGGATCGGCTGAAACATGGACCCGATCCGGATGATATTGCCGCGGCTGAGGTGCGCGTCGCTGCGGCGGAGGCAAGTCTTAGGTTATCCAGGATCGAAGCGCCATTCACTGGGACGATCACCTCGGTAGAGATCAAGCAGGGGGATCAGGTTAACCCAGGGACGTTGGCCTTTGGATTGGCGGATTTGTCTCGCCTGCTGGTAGATGTAGAGGTCTCGGAGGTTGACATTAACCGAATCCAGCTTGGGCAACCAGTGAGTCTTAACTTCGACGCAGCGCTTGAGCGGGTATACCAGGGAGAAGTGATTGAAATCGGTATGACCGGTATGGATGTCCAGGGGGTGGTCAATTTCGAAGTGACAGTTGCGTTGATCGATCCCGATGAGAAGATAAGGCCAGGGATGACCGCGGCGGTTAACATCGTCGTAAGCCAGATCGAGGATGTGCTTCGGGTCCCCAATCGAGCTGTGCGCTTAGAAGATGGTGAGCGCGTAGTATATGTGCTGCGGGAAGGGATGATCGAACAGGTGAAGGTAAGGTTAGGCGTCTCCTCCGAGACGCACAGTGAGGTGATCGAAAGCACACTTAAACAGGGCGACCTGATCGTGCTCAACCCACCGGCGGTGTTCGACATGACCAGGCCGCCAGGCTTTATCGGACACTGACCATGAGTGAATGGGTAATTGAGGCTGAGGATCTGATAAAGATCTATCTCATGGGAGAGGTGGAGGTGCATGCTTTGAGAGGTGTCTCGCTACGCATTGCGCCTGGCGAGGTGATCTCCATCATGGGACCTTCAGGCTCAGGCAAGAGCACCTTGATGAACATCATTGGCTGTCTTGACCGTCCGACAGATGGCACCTACCACTTGAATGGGCAAGAGACATCCGATCTAAGCGACGATCAGCTGGCGGAGATCCGCAATCGAATGGTGGGATTCGTGTTTCAGACGTTCAACCTGCTCGGCCGGCAGACTGCCTTGGCGAATGTAGAACTTCCCATGAGGTACGCGGGGGTGACCAATGGTCGACGAAAGCGAGCCATCGAGGCGTTGAAGGCAGTAGGTCTGGGTGACCGCATCCGTCATCGACCAAATGAGCTATCAGGTGGGGAGCAGCAGCGGGTAGCGATCGCCCGGGCACTGGTCAACAACCCAGCGATCATTCTGGCTGATGAGCCGACGGGAAACCTGGACTCGAAGTCAGGCGAGGAAGTGATGAATATCCTTCTTGGTCTGAACGAGAAGTATGAAACGACGCTGGTGTTCGTCACCCACGATCCGGAAATCGCAGCCATTACACAGCGGGTGATCATGCTCAAGGATGGAAGAGTAGAAGGATAAGGATCAGGGATTAGGAAATAGGGATCAGGCGCTGCCAGCGAGATTCCAGAACCCTGATCCTAGGAGTGACTATGGAACTTTGGCAGAACATCCTCGAGGCCTTGGATAGCATCTTGAGTAATAAAGTTCGATCAGGCTTGACCGTCCTGGGGATCGTGATCGGGGTTGGAGCGGTGATCGCTATGTTGGCGATTGGGACTGGCGCCCAGGAGACGATCACTGGCTCGATCAGCGATATCGGAACCAACTTGCTTTTTGTCATGCGGGGGAGTGTAAGCGAAGAATTACGCAATCCTAAGCCGCTTACTCTGGGGGATGCTCAGGCGATCGACGATCCTTTCGCCGCGCCTTCGGTGGTCGGCGTTGCTCCTATGATTCAGGGCACGATAAAAGTCGGTTATGCTGGGGAGAGTTCCTTCACCCAAGGACTTGGGGTCACAGTAGATTATCCAGCAGTGCGTAATGTCGATTTGTTGGAGGGTGAATTTATCAGCGATGTCCACATGCTGGGCCGGTCGGCGGTAGCTATCCTGGGACCGGATGTGGCTGAGGTGCTCTTCGGTCGCGTCGAAGGGGTAGTTGGCGAGACAATTCGTATCGAGGGACAGCCATTCAGAGTGATAGGGGTGAAGATGCCCAAGGGAGGCGCCGGGTTCCAAAACCCGGATGACCAGGTGCTGATTCCGATGACAACCGCGCAAACACGCTTGTTACGTCGATCACGCGACGCGGTGGATGTGATCCTCGTCCAGGCTCTCAGCGCTGAGAGCGTGGCATCTGCCAACGAGGAGATCGCGGCGATCCTGCGCGTACGGCATCAGACGCCAATCGGAGAGGACGACTTCACCATTTTCACTCAGGAGGACTTCCTTGAGACCGCTCGCGGTATTACTAATGTGTTGACTATTTTCCTGGGGGGAATCGCTGGAATATCGCTCCTTGTGGGTGGGATTGGCATTATGAACATTATGCTGGTTTCGGTGACTGAGCGTACGCGTGAGATCGGCTTGCGCAAGGCTGTTGGCGCTCGTAAGCGAGACATCATGCTCCAATTTCTCACCGAGTCGGCGTTGTTAAGTTTAGTGGGAGGTCTGATTGGGATTATGCTTGGTTGGGGTTTGTCTGAGTTGGTTGGTGCTATCGCCGCTGCCTCGGATGCAAATTTATATCCCACCATCAGTCTGGACGCGGTGCTTCTGGCGACGCTCTTCTCCACCGCAGTCGGGTTATTCTTCGGTCTCTATCCCGCCAAACGCGCGGCAGACCTGGAGCCGGTGGAGGCACTGCGGTATGAGTGAATTTTGCCAGAACCTCGCTATGGCAACTCTTCCTTGCCAATCATTGCTAAGTTGGAGAAACACATGCATTGGAATAGATCTACCTTTAAATATATATCAATCCATCATGGGCAAGAGATGAACAAGTGGTTCACCCGTCGAAACTTAGTCTTCTTCCTTCTGATGATACTCATGGTACCTTCTTGTGCTAGGCCGGTAGCGCAGCATGGGGTGTTATCGCCGCCGGCTGACACAGTTCCTACAATCGGAGCTAAGCCCTCACCGACTGTCCCTCCAATTCCAACCGAGACAAAGACAGTTGTCCCTACGGCTACCCTCGTTCCGACTAATACGTCGGAAGTCATCGGGTTGGACAATATTATTGAGGTGGTTTCACTAGGTACTCTGGTCGGGCATACGGGTGAGGTGACCGATGTGGCTTTCTCGCCGGATGGTGAGTTAGTCGCCTCGAGCTCAACCGATGGCACGGTTCGTCTATGGCGAATCAGCGACGGCAGCCTACTTTACGTCCTGGAGGATCATACAGACTATGTCCTAAGCGTTGCGTTCTCGCCTGATGGCAATCTGCTTGCATCAGGGTCGAATGACCGTACGGTTCGCATATGGCAGGTCAGTGACGGCACGCTGATCAGGACGATCAGTAGCTCGTTCATGGGAAGGGTGCTCAGGGTTATCTTCTCTCCTGACGGCTCTCTTTTCGCGGCTGCCGATCATCAATGTTTTGTGCAACTTCGCCAGACCAGGTCTGGTATCTTATGGAGGACATTAGCTCAACCGAAATGCGTAGCGAGGCAGGGAGGAACGGTTTCGTCCTGGGGCTTGACCTTCTCGCCGGATGGGTCGCAATTAGCGATTGGTGAGAGTCGGCCGTGCTGTGGCGGCTCGCTGTATTTGTGGCAGGTGGAAGAAATTACCGCCCCTCAGCTTATACGAGGTCATAATATCCGGGTTCGTGATTTGGCCTACTCGGCTGACGGCTCGACGTTGGCGATCGCGTTCGAAGGCAGTCCAGTCTTTTGGTTGATCGAGGCTGTCGATGGGAGTATTATCCGTACTTTCGAAGGTCACACTTACCGTGTGAATAGTGTCGCGTTTTCACCCGATGGTACGCTCCTGGCATCGGGATCGAGGGATCAGAAGGTACGGCTGTGGAATGTCAGCGATGGCGAATTACTTCATACGCTCGAAGGCCATGAGGATGAGGTGAACAACGTCGCCTTTTCACCGGATGGCAGTTTGATCGCTTCTAGCTCTGATGATGATACGATCATCCTGTGGGGACTCATCACGTCTACAATACCTTAGTTGTCTCTTTATTGGGTCAACAACTCAATTGGCGCACATTAGGATAGCACCAGTCTCTGTTTGTCGCGGTTCTATCGATGGATCCTAATGAGCTTCAACTTCCTGGAGTCTACGAGCTTCAGGAACCTTCTTTCTCTCCAAGACAATGTCACCCGGCTGATTACTGGGTTTTTCCTTGTGGGGAATGAACGATCCAATCCCGTACTCAGCTCAAATGGGGTTTGAGGTGTTGACCGGTGTACGATTCTGACACTAGGCAGATATCCTCTGGGGTACCCTCTGCGACTAACTCCCCCCCATTATCTCCGCCCTCGGGACCGAGATCGATTACCCAATCGGCTACTTTAATAATGTCGGGATGATGCTCGATTATCAGTACCGTATTATCCTGGTCAACCAGACGCTGGAGCACATCGATCAACTTGTAAACGTCGGCGGCGTGCAACCCGACGGAAGGTTCATCCAATATGTATAGTGTATGGCCGTTGCTGCGGCGTGACAATTCGCGCGAGAGCTTCACCCGCTGGGCTTCGCCACCGGAAAGTGTGGGAGCCGGCTGCCCGATCTTCAGATATCCGAGGCCGACGTCCTCCAATGTCTTCAACATGCGCGTCATTTTCGGGAAAGCAGCGAAGAACTCGATAGCCTCATCGATGCTGGTGTCTAGCACACCCGCGATGGTCTTGTCCTTGAAACGCACCTGTAATGTCTCTCGGTTGTAACGCGCGCCATGACAAACCTCGCAGGGAACATACACGTCGGGGAGAAACTGCATCTCGATACGTAATTGTCCCTGTCCCTGACAGGCCTCGCAGCGACCCCCGTGGACATTGAAGGAGAAACGCCCGGGTTTGTAGCCGCGCACCTTCGACTCTGGAAGTTCAGCGAACAGAGCCCGAATGTGATCGAAAAGGCCAGTGTAAGTACCGGGGTTGGAACGTGGGGTGCGACCGATGGGACTTTGGTCGATGATAATGACTTTTTCGATGTGCTCGACGCCCTCCAACCGTTCGTGTGCCCCAGGTTGTCCCCGCGCGCCGTGAAGTTGCCGCGCCAGCGCTTTGTGGAGCACTTCGACCATTAACGATGACTTGCCTGAGCCAGAGACACCTGTGATGCAAACGAATGACCCCAGAGGGATACGCACCGTGAGGTCCTTGAGGTTGTTTTCGCGTGCCTTGATCACGGTTAAATGATCACCATTGCCGGGACGGCGTTGCTTCGGGGTTTCAATGCGTAGTTTGCCGGCCAGGAAACGTCCAGTGATCGATTGGCGGTTGCGGGTTACTTCTTCTACGGTTCCCTCGGCTACGACATAGCCCCCAGCTTCCCCAGCGCCGGGACCGAGATCGATGACCCAGTCAGCCGCGCGGATAGTAGCTTCATCATGTTCGACTACAAGAACAGTGTTTCCCTGGTCACGCATGCTCTCTAGCGTGTTAATCAGGCGGGCATTGTCTCGCGGATGCAAACCAATGGAAGGCTCGTCTAGCACATACAATACGCCCATCAGGCGCGAACCGATCTGAGTCGCCAGGCGAATGCGTTGGGCTTCGCCACCCGCGAGCGTTCTGGCTGTTCGGTCAAGTGTCAAGTAGTCCAAGCCAACATCTGCTAGGAAGCCAAGGCGATCGCTGATCTCCTTCAGCACTCGATCAGCAATCGTCTGATCGCGAGCGGTGAGTGGACCATCAACACTATGTAGCCGGCGTACCCAATCGAGTGTTCGCAGCACTGGCCAACTGGTGACCTCGATTATGTTCAGCCCATCGATGGTGACCGCCAACGCCTCCGGACGAAGACGCTGACCACGGCAAGCTGGACAAGGTCGCCTAGACATGTACTCTTGGATCTTGTTGCGTATGTAGTCTGATTGGGTCTCCTGGTAGCGTCGTTCCAGATTTCCAACTATCCCCTCGAATGGTGTGTGGTAAGTGGCCTCCCGACCGTCACGGCTGACATAGTGGACCGAGACTTCTTGATCGTTTGTCCCGTATAAGATCAGATTGATTTTTTCGGGGGGGATTTCATCAACCGGGGTTTCGAGATCGATGCTGTAATGTTTGGCAACAGCTTCAACCATCTGCCAGTAATAGCCGCGACGCTCCCGACTCTGAGTGGACCATTCCATTGAGACCACTGCGCCCTCCGCTAGTGAAATGGAGCGGTCGGGGATAAGACGGTCAGGGTCGATCTCAAGTTTGCTCCCCAAACCCTGGCATTCAGGGCAGGCGCCATGGGGGGTATTGAATGAGAAAGTGCGTGGCTCGATTTCTGCCAGTGTAGTGCCGTGCACGGGGCAAGCGAGATGTTCGGAGAAGGGAATATCCCTGGGTGGGTCAGAGCTCAGATCAGCAACGAGTATCATACCGTTGCCCCAACGCAGGGCGGTCTCGACTGAATCGGTCAGACGGGAGAGGAATGCATCCATCTCCTCGCCCTTTTCGTGGTGCACAATCAACCGATCGACGACGGCCTCGATATCGTGCTTCCCATAACGCTCAAGTTCTATCTCATCGTCCACAGAGCGCACCTGGCCATCGACTCGTACTCGTACGAAACCGGAGCTGCGAACCTCGTCAATTACAGCCTGGTGGGTTCCTTTGCGACCGCGTATCAGCGGAGCTAGGATCAATATGCGAGAGCCCGTGGGAAGAACCTCGATAGCGTCAACGATTTCCTGCGCCGACTGCTGGAGGACCTTCTGTCCGCAGATAGGACAGTGAGGCTGTCCAACCCGAGCGAACAGCAGCCGTAAATAGTCGTATACCTCAGTGACGGTGCCAACCGTCGAGCGTGGGTTATGCGATACTCCACGTTGGTCAATGGAGATAGCCGGGGAAAGCCCCTCGATGTAGTCCACATCTGGCTTGTTGAGTTGGCCGAGGAACTGACGGGCGTAGGCGGAAAGAGATTCGACGTAGCGTCTTTGCCCTTCGGCGAATATAGTATCGAAGGCCAGGGAGGACTTGCCGGAACCGGATATCCCGGAGATAACGATAAATTTGTTACGGGGGATCTCGATGGTGAGGTTTTTTAGGTTGTGTTCGCGTGCCCCGACGACCAGTATTTCATCTTGAGACATAATATTGGAACCTTTTTCGTACACTTGTTCTAAAGAGAATTACGAATCATTATTATAACAGAGATGACTGCATTGAAAAACGCTCAAGCACGAGATAGTGAACATAACTCCTTTTCCTGCTGAAGTCCGTTTTTTTGTAGACACAGAGAAAATAAGCTTCCCGCGAGCTGAAAGTTCGCCGGAAACTGAAGCTATTGGTATAAGCAGCAGTAAGAGAGGAAGGAACGTGTCATTGCTTAGCGAGATCGTACATGCCAAAATTTGACTTGTTTGGGAAAGTCAATCTTTGTCCGGGTTGCCTGCATGTGGGGGTATCGGCTCACCACACCACTGACAGTTAGTTCCACCGGGTGGGATCACGGCGTCGCACTTAAGGCAATGAATCTGTTCGTCGAGCGGAAGTACACCACCCTCCAGGTCAGCTGCAATCCGTACTACGTCGTATGGGCTCATAGTGTCGCTACCGGAGCCACTGTCGATTAGGTCGCCGCTGATGCGAACACCATGAGCATCTTGATCGATGACATAACCTTGACCACGGAGGGATTGTGCCAGGTTTTCACTTATTTCGTCAGTCTTGGTTGAAGGAGGAAGCTTTTGGCTTGAAAGCAGCCTCCGCGTCTCTTTAGGTAGGTCTTCCAATAAAGATTCAGGCCACGGACCCTCTGGTGAGGTGCCATCTGAATGCGATATTAACTGGCGGAAGTGTTTAGCGGGGTCGGCTTTCACCTCTGGATCTTCAGGCTGGGATGCAGCGATGATTTCTGACTCGTCCACCTCAACCGGTGTCGGTCCGGCAGAGCAGGTTGGGCAGACCAGTATGTAGTCTGAGCCGTTGAGAGCCGGCCACTGCTGCATCGACCCACCGCAAGCTGGGCAGATTAAGGTGTCTTCTGGGGGAGATGATGACTCCACTTTTTCCCCTCACTCTCATCCTGACTGTAGCACAACCCAATGTGGGATACAAGATCGACGAGCTAGACCTTTTCTACTACACATTGCAGAATCGGAACTGAGTCCAGTCTTTCCTGGTGGAATCCTAAGCTGGTGTCTTGTCTTCTAGGACCATCTCTGCTATCTGGGCTTCAAGATTGGGGATCAGGCAAAGAGCTTCGGTCTTTCACCTTTACCACTTTTCCCAGAGTGTATTCTTCGTTCGATTGATGGAAGCGCTCAGCATAGGCTTGGTTACGCCATTCGAAAGCAGTTTCTAGGCTTTGAACCTCGCCAGGTACCATTAGAGTAGAGCGCACGTAGGCAGCGTCCTGTGAGACGGGGTAGGGACCAATACGGCTGAGCAATAGCATTACAGGGGCGGTGTAACCTACCGCGGCTAGGATGACCAGGATCATGACACCCATCAAACCTTCCTCAATGGGATTTACCCCTAACGCGAGTGCGACAACTAGCAGCACCAACGCCGTCAAAGCGGAAACTAAATGTGCCTGCAGACGCGCGCCCTTATCCTCTTCGCTCCGCTGAGCAGCGCGTTTGTGACAATCTGCGCAAAGAGGCAAGTTGAAAGAGGATGACTTGCGTTGGCCAACGCCCTGGGCTTTAGGGAGCGAACCGACCAAGGCTAGTCGCCCGCGAACTGGTGTGCCAGAACAGTGAGCACAGATATCGCTTGGGAACTTGACCTTTGTTCCTTTCATAACCACCCGAAACCGCTGCCCAGGTGGAGGATCATTCTCTCTGATTGTGAAGCGAGGCTCTTTTGAAACCTCATCCTCTCCAACAAGCGTCTCTATTGCCGGGGTAGGTGGCACTTGGATCTCAGACGAAGCAGGTAGGATGGGGGTATCGATCTCCATATCGAGCGCCTCTTCATATCTTGGGGGGGTAATGAGGGGCGCTTCATGAGGGTCGGGTTCGGCTTCAGGTTCAAGGACGGGCGGTTCTGGTGGTGGAGAGATCTCAGGTTCAGTTGGAATGGGTATGGCGGTGGGAGGGACCACTGCTGCAGATGGGGAAGGTTCAAGCGGCGCAGGTTTCTCGAGGAAGGGAGAAGTTGGCGTCTCGATCGGAGCCGTCGGAGGGTGCTCGGAGGCGGCTTGCTTCTCAACGGTTTCAGGCCATATCCATTGGCGTAACGCAACATGTTGGGTCTCGGGATACGCATTATCGATCTTGCCGTACATTACCCGCTCCCCACCCTCCTCGACGACGAAGGCTGATCTGCAATTACCGCAAGTGACATAATCGGGAAAGGTCTCGACGTGGACGACCTGCAGTGCTGGTTGGCTGCAGATCGCGCAACCCAGGTCGTTTACGTAGTCGTCTTTAAGGGTCAAGCTTGGAGTTGGTGTCATACTCGATCCTCGATTTTTTTCACGCTGCTCAGATTAATCTAGCACAATGGTCTTTGGAGGGCAATGAGATCAAAGTAAGATGCGCGTTCCTGGCCGGCTTTAGAATCCATTCCAATAGCTTGTATACAGATTCATAGAAATAAAGCTTGTTATCTAAAATTTTGACTCGGTCGGAGAAAGCGCTTCTCATAGCCGAAACTATTTTTATGGTTGGGCTGGAGGTCCGTGGGTGTAAGGCAGAGGCAGGAAACGGTTATCTTTTCAAAACCAGCGCAGCTTCATCGACCCAGCCGACTGCTCCTGAAAAATTAACTTTCCACCAATGGGTCCCCTTGGCAAGAACCCCGTTTAGATAATTAAGGTGGGGCAAGATAACACCTTCCGCGTTTTCCGCTACGGAAGATATCGGCGCGTAATTCGTACCCGGACCGAGGTGCAGATTTGTGGCATATAACGTTTTTACCTGATCGCCGGGCCAGAATGTAGTTGATTGGTCCATCGGCTCTACCACTACCATCATCATTCCATTGCCCACCCATCGTTCTTGCCCATCAGAAGGCGAATTCTTTACCTCGCCATTAACCCACATCGTTGATGAGCCACCGCCATCTTGGTTTATGCCCCAGCTGGCACCTAAAGTATCCTTGCAGAACGCGCCCAACTCTGTGATGGTCATGCCAATGCTGTACTGATCATTACGGCCATCAACCACGATGAAATAAATGAAGCCATCATTGAGGCATATGGCGGTTCGCGGGTGACGCTGGATGGCTCCTAAGTCATCTATACTTTGGATGACTCCTTCCTGGAGGAAGAAGTAGTTACCTCCAACACTTGCATAGGTACTTGTCCAATCAAGGGGGTTCGGTGTTTCGCAGTTATTTTCGTAATGGGTGATTTCTAGGGAGATGCCAACAACATCACCCAACTTATAATTTTCAAGCAGGGCGATCCTTGATCTGCCATGGGCTGAGATGACGATGTGATCAAAGGGAATAGGGATGGAACCCTGGCCATCCCTAATCTCTCTCACAATACCTATGTTCATGTCGGGCAGTGACAGGATTCCCAATGGTTGGATTAGTTCTACCAGAAATTCAACGCCTGAGTCGTATTGATGGCTGTAGCGATCGTATTGCGGGGTGTAGATGACAGTCTCATTTTCTCTTCGGACACCGTTAATATCATTGATCCTCCGCGTATTCCCAGTGTAGATATTGGTGATAACCTGTCGTGCTGACTTGTGATAAACACAGCCGCCGATGAACGCGCTTCGATCTGATTTCCAGGCAAATCCACTTCCGCCTCCATGATCGCCAAACTGCTTGATATACCACCCAGAATGGATGAACCCCGGATGGGGAACCCCCGTCTCCGGGTTATAGTAGGAACCGTTAATCGCGACCACTACCTGGTTGCGGGAGCCCCAGTTGCCGTCCCAGGTGTTGATCGCCTGATCATACCGGCTGGTCATACCGCTGACCGTCTCTTTGCCATGCGCCAGAGTCCCTTGCGCAATGCTGCTTTCAAGGATGACATTTAGATTGTTCCGATCCATCCGGGCTACGAAAGCTAGGTTTGGACCCGGAAGGCGAAATTCCCGATACTCAATCCCATCCCCAACGGTTTCCCAACCTGAGGAATCTGTATGAGCACTCTGGGCGGAAGAGCCTAAAGCCAGAGACAGTATTAACAGACAGGTGAATATCCGACACTTCACAGCTGATCTCCGATAAGAAACGGTCATCTTGTGGGGTAAGCTCACACCATCATACAGTCAAACCATGCTTAATGTCGACAGGACTTGGGGTATATTCATCAGGGCCTGTGTGATCCTCACGATAAGTATTGTGGTGTTTTTGGTCTAGGCATACTTGGATGGTCCTGAAAATAAATACACCTATCGTTATTTTAATCATCGACTAACTGGTGGTGAAACCCGACGGGTCTTTTTAGACCCGTCGGGTTTGTGACAGCATCAAGGTGAAGAGACATTACCCATCCTATTTATGCCTCAATCCTATACATCCTCCCTACTGTGGAGGGCGATTTCTTTTTCCCTTGCATCGTCGAACCAAATGATGTAGCCTAACGTCTGGTAAATAGCCTCGGCGTAGTGGCGAGCCAGGCACTCTCATCGAAACCATCAAGCCCAACTTCGCAGGAGGTAGGGCTATTCTTTTACCTAGTAGGGATTGAGACTAATTCATTTGTATAGGACTTTTTATTCGTCAGGTTGAGTGAGATAAGCAATATACGATGTTTCAGGTCTAGGGTGCATCGGGACGGTGGCAGCTGGAGCTGGCTCTCTGTACCCTGGAGATCTCGCCCGGTGGCGCTGTCGCCATATGATGTGCTCGGAAGAGTCGTGGACAAGAACGCAAGCGTTTCGACTGGGAGCCATAAGAGATAAAGGAGTAGATACCTGTGACTATCCACCTGTACTTATCAATGATACCCGAAGCTTTGATCGCTTCAATGCTGACCCCCGAAGAGTTTGGGGTCTACTACGCAGTTGGGACACAGAAGAAGTCACGCGGACAAGCCATCTTCTTTGAGATCGACCTGGATTTCAGGCACGACTTCTTCCTCATCGAAGAGGGCATCCATCGTTGTGTGCCTCACGAAGATGGAAGCCCGAAACGTTCTATTTACATCTCCGTCTATCGTGTGTTGGAACATGTCCCTTTAGAGGTCATTCAAAAACTTTATCTCGTGACCCAGGATGGACGAGTGTTGGGCCTGGAATCGAGTAAAGAAATCCCTGAAGATTCGATGGGATTGCACCTCTATCAGGAGATCGCGCCGGTGCATTCTTTTGTGGTAAGCACCCTAGCTCCCCGAGAATTCTATAAGCTTATTGTCAAGAACCCAGTTAGCCTTCTCTCCATACCGGCAATCTGTTTCGTAGAGCTACGGCTGGGTGAATTAGCCGAGGACCCCGAGTACGGCGCTGTGCGGGACCTGCCATATTCAAACATCGAACATCTGCGTCAGTGTCTGGTGGATCTGAGGACCAAGACTGGCCATACCAAAATGGTCGACCGCACCCATCCAGCCTCATTTCCATATCGCATGATAAAACAAGGGATCTTCGTGGGAAACACGGAACGGCTCCTATACTTCCCGATGCCATCGAAGGAGGAATTGCGCGCCAAAAACTATTATTGGTGGCGCTCTGCCAACATGTAAACCGTAAGCCGTGAAACGTAGCTACGCTCCACACATTGCTCATCACCTTTTGCGCATTACGTTTCACGGATCACAATGCAACAGGAGAAACAACAATGTTGATATCTCAGCCTTGGATTGTTGTCACCATCCTGGCGGGAGCCGCTTCGGTTGGAGTAGCAACTTGGCTGTACGTTTGGGTCCATCGGCAAGATGCCGGGACAAAGAAAGCTCAAGAAGTAGCTTCCTGGATTCGAGAGGGAGCGACGTCTTATCTGCGCCGTTTCTATCTGACCCTCACTCGCGTCGCCGTCGGGATGGGCATAGTTATTGCCATCGTGTTCAGCTTCGATATTGGGAGTCTGGGTACGGAGGCGATAAATATCGATCCGCTGCGAGGCGGTGGGATGGCTCTAGCTTTTGTGACCGGCGCGATATGTTCTGTTATCGCCGGATACATGGGTATGACAGTCGCCGTGGCCGCCAACGTGCGATGCGCAGCAGCGGCAAATGAGAACATCAACCGGGCTTTTAAGGTGGCCTTTTATGCTGGATCGGTGATGGGCCTGGCCATGGTAGGCTTGGCTGCTATTGGTATGAGCACGATTTATCTATTTACCGGCGACCCAGAAATCATACTCGGCTTCAGCCTGGGCGCATCGACGCTGGCCTTGCTGGCCAAAGCGGGTGGTGGAATCTATACCAAGACAGCCGACATCGCAGCTGACCTGGTGGGCAAGGTTGAGATCGGCATCCCTGAGGATGACCCCCGTAACCCGGCAGTGGTCGCCGATCTCGTGGGCGATAACGTCGGCGACGTGGCTGGCATGGGGGCAGACATTTTCGATAGCTACGTGGCCAGCACCGTGGCCGTTATGTTATTGGGCACCTCATTCTTTGAAGGTAACGCTGCTCTGCAAGCTAAGTACACCGTGTTCCCTCTGGTCCTGGGCACGCTGGGTATCGTCGCCTCGCTCATCGGCATCCGGTTCGTGCGCGTGGGCAAGAACGACAATCCGGGCCAGGCTCTCAACCGAGGGACGATCATCACCTGTGCCATCTTTTCCTTATTGGCTACTACCGTCGTGTTGCTGGGTGGTTATAACCTGGGTGTGTTGTGGGCCACGCTGGCTGGGCTTGTCACTGGCGTCGTCCTTGGTTTTATATCCGATTACTTCACCTCTGCGGAGAACCGCCCGGTGATCGAGACAGCCCGCGTTTCCAGCTCTGGATCGGCTGTCAACATCACCACCGGCTTCAGTTATGGGCTGATCAGCATCGTACCCTCGGTCATCAGCGTTGCTCTGGCGACGCTGCTTTCCTATTACTTGGCGGAATGGTCTGGGATGAACGGCGTCTACGGGGTAGGCATCAGCGCCGTGGGGATGTTGGCTGTCAGTGGCATGATCGTCTCCGCGGACGCTTACGGTCCCATCGTGGACAATGCGCGGGGCATCGCCGAGATGTCAGGTATGTCACAGGAGGTCATTGACACAGCTGACGTGCTCGACGCAGCCGGCAACACAGCCAAAGCCATCACCAAGGGGTTTGCCATCGGCGCTACCACCCTTACCGTTCTGGCACTCTTTACAGCTTACGCAGAGGTGGTGGGGACCAGAGGTGTGGAACTGACCATCAGCTTGCGACACCCGGTGGTCGTCGTGGGTCTGCTGCTGGGGACGGTGACGCCGCCATTATTCAGCGCGCTCACCATGTTAGCTGTCACAGACAACGCCTTCAAGATGATTGAGGAGATCCGCCGGCAGTTTAGTGAACGTCCCGGCATCCTGGCGGGCACCGAAAAACCCGATTACGCGGCCTGCGTGGGCTTGGCGGCCCAGGGTGCAATGATGTCTCTGGTGCTGCCGGTTTTCCTGGCCGTCGTTTTTCCCCTCTTGGTGGGCATCGTCCTTGGACCTGAAGCCCTGGGCGGCTTCCTGGGAGGGAGTATCTTCGTCGGCGTGATTTTCGCGCTGTTGATGTCCAACGCTGGTGGTCTGTGGGACAATGCCAAGAAGTTAATCGAATCAGGAGAGTTCGGCGGTCCTGGCTCTGATGCGCACAGGGCCAGCGTTGTGGGCGACACCGTCGGTGATCCGTTCAAAGATACGGCCGGTCCATCCCTCAACACACTCCTCACCGTGATGTCCGTGGTATCTACCCTGTTCGCTCCGATCATCGCTGCTTTTCATCTGTTTTAGGGAGTTGGGTGATCTCCCTCCTGGGTTTTGTCGCTTGGGGAATCTTCGCCATGACCGTTGGTGGTCATTGCGAGCGAGGCGAGGCAATCTCCTAGCTGCCGTTGATATTGACACTCTATGCAACATCCTTATTGGTTTTATTGGAGCGTCTATCACTCACTTGGTCACAAGGTTACTCTTACATAACTTCCAATAGGTACGTGAATGATGACACACGACCGCATCAGCATGCAGACCCCCTCCGGTTGGGGGCGTGGTATATAAAAAACAATTATTGACAATATGTCAATTTTGACATATACTTATATTGGGGGAAAAGTGAAAAAGCCTTTGGTTTGGCTCAAAGACGAGGTTAAGACACCACCATTCTCAAAGGAGGCAAGAATTGCGGCTGGTACTCTATTGGGATTATTACAAAATGGTGAAAAGGTCTCTATGCCACACTCTCGTCCGATGCCTTCAATAGGGCCGCGATGCCATGAATTGCGAATTAAGGATAAGCGTGTAAATTGGCGAATATATTATCGAATTGATAAGGATGCTATTGTTCTTGCTGCAGTGCATCAAAAGAAGACGGGACCAACTCCTAAACATATGATAGATCTTTGTAAGCAAAGACTACGTTACTATGATGCTTGTAGGAGATAGGGCAATGGACAAGGATAAAATTAAAAAATTACAAGCTAAAGGCTGGCAGGTGGGGGATGTTGATGAATTTCTTGGGCTTTCTCAGGAAGAGTTGGCCTATATCGAAATGAAGCTGGCTCTAAGTAGAGCGGTAAAGGAACGACGACTGCTAAAGAAATTTACTCAGCATCAATTAGCTAAATTGATCGGTTCTAGTCAATCAAGAATCTCTAAAATTGAAAACAACGATCCATCCGTCTCTCTGGAACTTCACATAAAATCATTACTATCACTTGGAGCAACAAGGGAAGAATTAGCTCGTCTGATTGGATGATAGAAAAAGTATCTAATCCATTTGAGGTATTTATAACTACAACTACTAATCCCCCAATGCCGCCTGACGGATGTTTTCGATGTACTCCAGCGACTGATGGCGGAAGTAGGTGTTGTACAGTTCGGCGTAGTGGCCACCGCTGTTCATCAGCGATTTGTGGTTCCCCTGTTCGATGATCTCGCCTTGCCGCAACACGATGATCCGGTCGGCAGCCTTCACCGTTGAAAGGCGGTGGGCGATCACGATCGAGGTGCTCTTAGCCAGGATCAGCGCCAACGCCTGCTGGATCTGAGCCTCGGTGAAAGGGTCTATGCTTGCGGTGGCTTCGTCCAGGATGAAGATTGCCGGACGCTGTACCAAGACTCGCATCAATGACACCAACTGACGCTGTCCCATTGAGAGACGGTCTCCCCGCTCCCCAACTTCGGTCTTCAAGCCGTCGGCTAATGTCTCCAGCCACGCACCATGACCGATCTGTCGGGCCAGGGTCTCAATTTCATCCTCGCTCACCTCGGGGTCAGCATAGCGGATGTTGTCGGTGACAGTACCGGAGAAGAGGAACGGGACCTGGGAGACGATTCCCAATTGGCGACGGTAATGAAGCAGATCGAATGAGCGGATGTCCATCCCATCGATCAACAGTCGCCCATCTTGGAACTCATAAAAGCGGGTGATCAGCTTGGCGATCGACGTTTTTCCTGCACCTGTATGACCCACAAGCGCGAGGTTTTCACCGGGCTGAATGTGGAGGCGAAAATCCCGCAGGACCGGCTCGTTAGGTTGATAGTGGAAGTACAGGTCTTCGAACGTAATCTCGCCCCGTAGCTGGGGTACCGATCGGAGATTGAATTGGGTCACCGCCGACTCAGCGTCGATGAGAGCGAAGACGCGCTCAGCGGCTGAAAGCCCATTCTGAATATTTGTCCAGAAAGCGGACAGGTTGAGTATGGGGAACCAGAAATGATTAAGGCTCAAGATAAACAGGTACCAGGCGCCAATAGTGATAACACTCTGCGCGGCGCTTGTTCCACCAGCGTACACCAGAATGGCTGTGCCGGCGCCAGCCAACACGTCCAAGGTAGGAAAGATAGTCGCCAGCACGAAACCGCGACGGACATTGATCCGATAAGATTGCTGGTTGATCTGATCGAATTCGTCGTAGATGGCAGCTTCCTGGCGGAAGTTCTTGGCCACGGCGATCCCAGTCACCGCCTCCTTGATCGCGGCGTTGACATTAGCCATGGCCCGGAAGCCGCGTCGAGTGACGTGCCGTGCCAGGCGACGGAAACCGAGCGCTACAACGAAGATAACCGGCAACATCACCATCAGCCAAAAGGAAAGACGACCATTGATGCGAGTCAGGACTATCAGCAGGAAGAGGGCTTGAAACATCTGAGCGAGAAGGTCTGTGATCAGCACCACCACCTGGGCGAATTCTTGGGTATCGGAGGTGATGCGACTTACCACTCGACCTGAAGAGAACTTATCGTAGAAAGAAAGGTCGTGTCCGACGGCGGCGAGGAAGGCATCCCGCCGAAGATCGAGCATGACATCTCCTACTGCCCGCGAAATCAGGCGTCGTCCCACCCAATTGGCCGCCCAAATTAGGGCTCCCAAGGTGAAGAGGGCGCCGATCAAGACCGATGTTAATTGAGCAGAGATGTTCTCCGCCATAAGATCAATGCCGCGTGAGATCAAGATTGGTGTAGCTGCACCTCCAGTGGCAATGATCAGGATGGCCAAGCTGGCTATTACCAGCTTGCGACGGTAGGGGATGAAATAGCCGAACATACGGCGGACAAGTTCGCGGTCGCTGTATGACCGGTCGTAGGCTTCTGTGCCCAATCCGGAAAAGAATCCCATCAGTCAATCTTCCCTGTAGCGAGCGAAAATCCTGCGATAGGGCTCAGAGGTCGCCAGGAGATGATCGTGGGAGCCGGTCGCGGCGACACGTCCCCCGCGCAGTACGACGATTATGTCAGCCCAACGGATCTGGGAAATGCGATGGGTGATGATGATTGTGGTCCGTCCCTGAGCAGCGCGGAAGATGGCGCGTTGGATCTGATCTTCTGTGGCGCTGTCGATCGAGCTAGTTGAGTCGTCAAGGATTAGGATTTTCGGATCGGTCAGGAAAGCCCGAGCCAGGGCGATGCGCTGGCGCTGACCACCGGAGAGCGTCACCCCTCGTTCGCCAACCATAGTCTGGTAGCCGTCGCCGAAGCTGGTGATGAAGTCATGAGCCTGAGCGGCTCGTGCCGCGGCTTCGATCTCCGCTTGGGTAGCTCCGGGGTACCCAAAGGCAATGTTTTCAGCCAATGTGCGCGAGAAGAGAAATACATCTTGTTCGATGATCGAGATCTGCTGTCGGAGGGCAGCCAGGTTCCACTCACGCACGTCAATCCCATCTACTAGAACCTGTCCGTGGCTTACGTCGTGAATGCGGTTGACCAGCGTTGCCCAGGTTGTTTTCCCGGTGCCGGTCTGACCAACTATCGCCACGGTTTGTCCGGGCGCAACGTGCAAGGAGACATCTTCCAGGCTGTTCTCTCCCTCACCATAGGCAAAGGTCACACCACGGAACTCAATTTCACCCTGCATCTCACCAGCGTAACCGCCTGGGTTATGACTGAGTTCTGTCTTCTGTCGGATGAGGTTGATAATGCGGCGTGCGCCAGCCATACCGAGGGACACTTGGGCGTAGGCGAAAATGGAGACGAATGTAGGGAAACGGAAGAGCTGGATCAAGCTGACATAGGCCACCACTTGGCCTAGATCGAGAGCTCCGTCACGATAGAGAAGCAAAGCGTGCACAAATGCACCGGCGGTGGTGAGACCGATCAGCAATAAGGGTAAGTATCGTGCCTGGACATTTCCCTGATTGACGAAGGCATCCCGGAAAGTGCGAGCGTCAGATGTAAAATGTTTTGCTTCGTCCTGCTCTTGAGCGCTTCCTTTAACGACCTCAATGCCATCGAGAACTTCTGCCAGACGGGCGTTCATCACGCCAAAGGCGTTCCGAATAGCATCAGATATCGGATTAAGTTCAAATAGGTACTGCCATAGGGAAAGGATATAGCCTATGACAAAGATTGCTGGGACGATGATCAAGGAAGGATGGTAGGAGGGAGCCACTATAAGCGGCAAGATCAGGAAATTTGCTGAACCGATCACCAGGTTGAGCCCGGGGTTGAACATCAGATTAATCTCACGCACGTCGTTGGTGGCACGGGCCATTGTGTCGCCCACGGGCTGTATATTGTGGAAGGTCATACTCTTGCCGAGAAGGCTTACATACAACTCATCGCGGATGTTGCGTTCTATACGTTGGCCGGTGAGTTCAGCCCCAAAATTACGACCCAATTGCAATATCCCTCGCAAGGCCTGCGATCCTATGATGAGCAGTGCGATGCGACCCAAATGAGTCAGGTCAGGAGGATCGGTCAAGATGGCGTTGAATGCTTGACCAACGAGAATGGGAATAGCGGCTGCCAGGACTGCATTGCCGATGGCACCAGCAAGGGTCACGATTGCCAACCACCAATGGCGACTGATGTGTGACAGGATCCAACGCACTGGCGTACGCTGATCGTACGCTTGGACCTGTGGGAGGACGAACTCGGCAGTGGCCATACAGGATCTCAACCTGATGAAATGCGAGCGATCTTTGAATAGTAGATGAACGGTTCAGAGGATACCATACTGGAGCAAGACTGTCAGCGCGCATCAGACTTGATTCAGTAACGCCAGCTCATTGATGCTAAGTGAGGTTTATGGTTTTCCTGATAACTAGAAATCTTGGATAAATGGAACTCAGCCAAGTGCACCGAGGGATACATCCGGTACGCCTGAGCGAGTCATGTGACAACTTTCCGGATTTCGCTGTCAGAGTGCAGTCACCGCCTCTCGGCTATAGTGGTTCGAAACGGGCTGTGAAATGACGCAGCAACTTGGGAGCATAAACGATCCGATAACCGCGGAGTGAACTGCGTCGCTCGTTGATGCGCGTAAGGGTGGCGACCACAAAGTCCATGTGCGCCTGGGTGTACATCCGGCGGGGGATGGCCAGTCGCACCAATTCCATCAATGGGTATTGCATTTCACCGGTCTGGGGATTGGAGCGGGCGAAGACCACCGAACCGAGTTCTACGCCGCGAATCCCGCCTTCCAGATATAACTCAACCGCCAGTGCCTGGCCGGGGAATTCATCGCGTGGTATGTGCGGCAGTAGCCTCTTCGCGTCCAGGTATATTGCGTGACCGCCCGGTGGTTCAACAATTGGAACCCCTGCTTCAATTAACCTCTCACCAAGATAAGCCACCTGACCAACCCGGTAGGCTAGATAGGATTCATCTAACCCTTCCCACAGACCAACCGCCATGGCGTCCAAGTCCCGGCCAGCCAACCCGCCATAGGTGGGGAATCCCTCACGCAAGATCAGTTCACTGCAAGCGCGCTGGTGGAGGGTTTCGTCGTTCATTGTGAGAAAACCACCGATGTTGACAATGGCGTCTTTCTTGCCGCTCATCGTGGCGCCATCGGCCAAAGTAAACATCTCATTGGCGATATCAAGGGTGGACTTCTCCGAATAGCCGGGCTCCCGCTGCTGGATGAAATAAGCGTTTTCAGCATAACGGCAGGCGTCGATAAAGAATGGGATCTTGTGTCGGCGATATATTTCGCTCACCTGGCGTATGTTCTCGAGTGAGACCGGTTGTCCTCCGGTGGCATTGTTAGTGATGGTGATCATGCCAAAAGGGATGTTCTCTGGACCGGTTTCTTGAATGAAATCCTTCAGCTTATCTATGTCCATGTTCCCTTTGAAAGGGTGGAAGATGGTAGGGTCAGCAGCTTCATCGATCACCAGGTTTACTGGCCGGCCTCCGCGAGCCAGTATATTGGCTTCAGTCGTGTCGAAGTGAGTATTGGAGGGAATGGATACTCCAGGCTTGACGAGTAGCGTGCTCAGGATGTGCTCTGCTGCTCGCCCCTGGTGAGTAGGGATAAAATGGTTGAAACCGAATATTTTCTCTATAGTCTCCGCCAAGTGGAAATAAGAACGCGCTCCAGCATAGGCTTCATCAGCCTGCATCATTGCCGCCCACTGCTGGTCGCTCATCGCGCCGGTGCCCGAATCGGTCAGCAGGTCAATGTAAACATTTTCTGAGCGTAAACCAAACACGTTGTATCCAGCAACCTCGAGCGCCGCCTTGCGCTCTTCAAAGCTGATCTGTCGGATGGCTTCTACTGTTTTGATCCGGAAGGGTTCAGGCGGGTAGGATCTCATGTATGCCTCCCAATTATGGGTTGCTGTCAGTCTATCACTACTTGGGATGTCAGGGTAGTTGGCATCGTTCCAGCTTGTAGTTATACTCGTCCAATGTTCCAGCGCTTCAGCCTTAAGGTTGCTCAATGGGATTATCGATGTGAACTCGGTTTAACTACATTTTAACTGACGCATACAAGATCGTGGATATGATGGGATAATAGAATTCGGCCGATTACCGTGAGGCGATATTGGGGATAATTCATAATCAAAGGAGTGCATGTGACGGGTAAGAAACAAGATCAACTGATAATTGCAACCTTCGTCCTTGGACTGGCTAATACC
>Ga0209986_10000169_pt1 | contig 59024 bp, 50 predicted proteins | sample BlataG_FD_183168 | JGI IMG/M metagenome (GOLD analysis project Ga0209986, IMG submission 183168) | Deep subsurface microbial communities from Black Sea to uncover new lineages of life (NeLLi) - Black_00105 metaG (SPAdes) (version 2) | ecosystem: Environmental > Aquatic > Marine > Oceanic >... | reverse complement strand
GACTGATTGCCTTGATTCGTAATTTCCTGGACAAAAAGGGTTTTATTGAAATGGAAACTCCAATACTACAACCAATATATGGCGGTGGGGCTGCCAGGCCTTTTGAAACATATTATAATGCACTTGAACAGGATATGTTTTTGAGAATAGCTGATGAATTATATCTTAAAAGACTAATTGTAGGCGGCTATGAAAAGGTATATGAGGTATGTCGAGATTTTCGTAATGAGGGAATAGACCGTTTTCATAATCCTGAATTTACAATGATCGAGCTTTATCAGGCATTTACAGATTATGAGGGTATTATGGAACTGGTCGAGTCTTTGCTCGAATTTTTGTTAAAGAATATAACTGGCTCAATGCTTTTAAAATTCAATGACAAAGAAATAGAGTTTAAAAAACCATTTAAAAAAATTAAGTACGTTGATACTCTAAATGATAAACTCGGTTTTGATATTCTTACAGCTAAAGATGATGATATAAATAAAGCGTGTGAAGATTGTGGCATTGACTACAAAAAGTTATATCGAGGTATGAAGATAGATAAATTATTTAGCGAATATGTGCAAAAAAATATTATAGAACCGACATTTGTAATAGATTATCCCAAAATTATGTCACCGTTTGCCAAAGTTCATCGTCATGACGAGCGCCTTGTCGAGAGATTCGAACTTTTCATGTTTGGGATTGAAATTGCCAACGCCTTTTCAGAATTGAATGACCCCCTTGAACAGCGTAAACGATTTGAAGCCCAACTTGTACAGAAAGAAGAAGGAATTGGTGAAATAGACGAAGATTTTATTGAGGCATTAGAATACGGTATGCCTCCTACAGGTGGTTTGGGTATTGGCATAGATAGGTTATGTATGGTTTTATTGGATCAACCATCAATCCGGGATGTAATACTATTTCCACAACTTAAAAAACAAAGATGAGTAAATATAAAGCAATTGCCCCGTATTTAATATGAATACCGAATTATTTATTGCCACCCGTTATCTCCGTTCAAAGAAGAGAAAATTCTTCTCTTTATCGACGGCAATTGCTATTGGCGGAATCTTTGTTGGTGTTGCAGCACTTTTGATTACGCTTTCAATGATGAATGGATTCCAGAATGAATTGAGAAGAAGAATTCTTGGTGGAACTCCGCATATCATCGTGCGAAAATACTTTAATGAGCCTGTGGCAGATTATGAAGAGCTTGTAACAAAACTTTCAAAACATCAATTTGTTAAGGCTTTAGCGCCTTTTGTCATACAAAAATCGATTGTTAGGTTTAAAAAGCGCATGGACGGTGTAGTACTGAAAGGTGTTAACGCAGAACTGGAAAAGGGTATTACTGAGATCGAACATAAGATGATTAGTGGAATTTTCGATTTAGAGGGCGGTTGCGTTTTGGGCGTAGAACTTGCACATAATCTGATGGCGAGCGTAGGTGATACACTTATAATTGCTTCTCCATTTGGCGATCGGTTAGGTCTGTTTCCCAGGGCAAAAAAGTTAATTTTGAAAGGCATTTTTGATTTTGGTTATTATGATTATAACTCAACTATTGTTTATATGGATTTGAAAGATATCCAGTCTTTATATGAAATGGGTAATTATGTTAGCGGTATACAATTAAGTGTTGATGACGTTTATAAAACACCCAAGTATTCAGAGAGCATTGAAAAGGAACTCGGTTATCCTTATCGTACACAGGATTGGATTGAAACTAATCACTCTATTTTCGCGGCACTTAAACTTGAAAAGATAATTACCTTCATTGTGCTTACATTAATTATCATTGTCGCTGGTTTTAATATTGTGGGTTCTTTGGTGAATATGGTTAAAAAGAAGACCAGGGAGATTGGGATACTTCGTTCTTATGGTTTCACGTCAAAAGGAATCATGAGGATATTTATCTATCACGGTAGTATAATAGGTATTCTTGGCACTGCACTCGGTTTGATTTTTGCATTTATTGCTTGTTTTGTATTGAGCAAAATTGTATTTATAGATTTACCTGGTAATGTTTATTTTATTGATACATTGCCGGTTGAGATGTCATTCCATGATTTTGTTATTACTGCAGGTGCTGCTATAATCATCAGTTTTTTGGCAACGATATACCCGGCAAGACGGGCAACACAACTCACTACTGTTGAGGCATTAAGAAATGAATAATATCCTTGAGCTGTCTAATGTAACCAAAACATACTATTTAAAGAATGAAACTATCAAAGTTTTAAAGGATGTTGATTTGAAAGTTAAAAAAGGTGGTTTTGTGGTAGTTTTTGGACCGTCAGGATGTGGCAAATCTACCCTGTTAAATATTATCGGCAGTCTTGATCGCCCAACGAGCGGGAATGTTTTGTTCGATAATATTGATCTATTTTCATATGGCGATAATAAACTTTCTGAGATAAGGAACAGAAAGATAGGATTTGTTTTTCAGTTCCATCATCTTTTAGCTGAGTTTTCATGTTTAGAAAATATTGCTTTACCAGGTTTGGTGAATGGTGCGTGTCCAAAAGCCGTTTATGAAAAAGCAATGCATTTGCTTGGAAAATTTGGTATGGCTGACAAGAAAAATCGTTTACCTGAGCAACTTTCAGGTGGTGAAAAACAGCGTATTGCAATTGCTCGGGCTTTGATTAATGATCCATTACTCATTCTTGCTGATGAACCAGCAGGTAATCTTGATGAAGAGAATACAAATAAACTACTTGATGTATTTATTGATCTGAAGAATGAGGGGGGGACGATAATTTTGGTCAGCCATTCTTTAGATATTGCAAAAGAAGCTACAAATGTATATAATTTGAAAGAAGGAAGGTTATATGCTATGTGATGATTGTAAAAAAAGACCAGCAACAATTTTCTTTAAGGAGGTTTTACCAGGGGAGGTTGTTGAATTACATCTCTGCGGGGAGTGCGCTCATAAACGTGGTTTGATTATGACGAAAAAGATGTCGCCGATTGAGATCCTCCAGAGATTACTTAGAGAAAAGAGTGTTAAAGATGAAAAGGTTATTTGTTCGGTTTGTTATTTGTCACTTGCTGAATTTAAGCGTAGAGGGAGGTTTGGTTGCAGCAATTGTATTAGTATATTTGAACCATATATAAAAAATCTCATAAAGCAGATTCATCAAAGCGATAAACATGTTGGCAGGCAGGCAAAACGTGGTCCGAAAAAGGGTTTTGAAGTTTTTAAACTACGTGAGCAGTTGAAAAAGGCTTTAGAAAAAGAAGCCTATGAGGAAGCTGCTGAAATCAGGGACAAATTGAAGACTTTTGGGGTTGATAATGTTGAATAATATTGAGTGGCTTGTTCCTTCTGATGATAAGGTAAAGCTTAGGGGTGAAGATAACGAGATTGTTGTTTCATCACGCATACGAATTGCCAGAAATATAACTGACATACCTTTTGAGATAAAGATGAAGACAAATGATTCCATGCGTCTTGTTAAATTAGTACGGTCTGTTGTTGAGAAAAATATTAAAGGAAAGTATTTAGATATACAAAAAATTTCTCCATTGGAGAAAGAATCTTTATTAGAATGCCATTTTATTTCTCCTGCCTTTCTTGATATAGATAAACCTACCGGGCTTTTTATTGTAGATAAAGGTAATATATCTATAATGATAAATGAGGAAGACCATTTAAGGATTCAGGGATTGTCATATGGATTAAATTTAGCAAACATTTCGAGCGAAGTTTTTAACCTTGAAGAAAAGATTGGTGAGGATTTAGAATACGCATTTAACGAAACCTATGGGTATCTGACATCTTGTCCTACAAACCTCGGTTCGGGTCTAAGGGCATCGGTTCTTCTCCACCTTCCGGGGTTGGTATTTACGGACGAAGTTGAGAAAGTGTTAAAAGGTGCAGTTCAGATTGGTATGGCAGTTCGTGGTATATATGGCGAAGGGACTGAGATTAAGGGTGGTCTTTTCCAAATTTCAAATCAGCATACATTGGGTTTGAAAGAAGAAGATTTAATAGAAACAATCGCAAAGCTCACTCATATGATTATGGATATTGAAAAGAAGGCAAGGAATGTGATATTCACAAAGGCGCGCCATGAATTTGAAGATAAGATATTCCGCAGCCTGGCAGTTTTAAAGTCGGCAAGAATAATAAGTACCGATGAAGTTTTGAATCTGCTTTCAGCAGTTAGATTTGGTATAGGCACCGGTGTTATTAAAGATATTACCCTCGGTGTAATAAATGAAATTATGCTTGTCTCAAGGCCTGCAAATATTCAATTGTATTTTGGGGAAGTATTAGAAGAGCATGAACGTGATGTCAGGCGAGCAGAATATATCAGGAAAAAGCTCACAGCAAGTAATAATATTTGAAATTCTAAATACGAAATTATAAATCCTAAACAATATCGAAATTCAAATGACCTAAATTGAATACAGCAGAAAATATGACACACGATACATTTACAGACGAAATTGTATTTTTAGGTACCGGCGGGGCGCGTTATGTAATTGCTAAACAGTTAAGGGCAACAGGCGGCATGCTTTTCAGGGTCAGCAGTAAAAATATTCTTGTTGACCCTGGTCCGGAATCACTGTACCGTCTTTTGACCTATGTTCCGAAATTCAACCCGGAAAAGATTGATGCGATAATCTTATCGCATAAACATATTGATCACTCGGCAGATATTAATGTTTACCTTGATGTTATAACAAGAGGCGGTTTTAAAAAGGAGGGGGTGCTTATTGCGCCAAAGGATGCATTTGGTGAACAAGGGGTTATTTTCAAATACCTTTTGGATTTTTTAAAAGAGATAAAAATAATCAAGGCCGGATTTGAAACGAAAGTCGGCGATGTGATACTTGAATTTCCTTTGAAACATGAACATCGAGTAGAAACCTATGGATTTAAATTGCTACACAATGGTTATTCAATTTCTTATATTACTGATACAAAATTCTTTCCTGAATTAGTATCTGCATACAAAGCAGATATTATTATTTTGAATCTTTTAAAATTAGAATCTTCTGAAATAGACCATCTTTCAGTGCCAGATTGTGCAGAGATAATTTCTGGAATAAAGCCAAAAGTTGCTATCATCACCCATTTTGGAATGACAATGCTAAGAGCAGGTCCTTGGAACATAGCCAGGCAATTAAAAGAAAAAACAGGTATAACTGTCCTGGCTGCTGAGGATGGCAAACATTATGAAATAAAAAAACTATTATCATACGGCTAATTCCACGCAGCAGATCTTAGAGGCAAGCTCGCCCCGCTTCGTAAGGCGAGGCTGGGGATGTAAGAAGTAATCCCTCGGCTTCGCTCGGGACAGGGAGGCAAGATATTTTTCTGAAAATCTACGATAACAACAGGGGAATTAGCTAAAAACTTATTACTTTCTACTTTTAACCAGTCACTGTCTTTGTATTAACGTATTAACGTATTCATGCATTCACTAATTCATGAATCAGTGAATGTGGTTTTTGGTCAAAATGCGAATCTGAATTTTATTTTATAATTGCTGCCGATTTTTAAAATTTTGCGTTTTAGTTGTTTTTTATATTTTGTTTTGTTGTTATAATAATAATTACAAAATTCTATTGCTTCAGGAAAATGTTTTTTTATCAGGCGCATAACATTATTCCAGACTTTTGTATAGGTATTCAGGGTATCGAATAATATATAATTTGCCCCGGCATTTTGTGATGCCGCCATGATTTGGTTGATTGTTTTTTCTGAGTCTGTTAAATAGGGGAGAGAAGGAGCTACAAAGACCCAGGTTGAGATATTGTTTTGAGAAAGTATTTTTATTGCCGCAAATCTCTTTTTTGGTGATGGCGAACCTGGTTCAAAGATTCTATTAGCCTGTGGATTGAGTGTAAAGACAGAAAAACCTACCTCAATATCTTTTAATTGTTTTAATAAATCCAGATCATTAATAACCATGTCAGATTTTGTGAGTATTGATATTGAATGGTTATAATGTATTAGTTTTTCAAGACATTTTCTCGTTATCCTGTATTTTGCTTCGACAGGTTGATATGCATCACATACTGTGCTAAAGGAGATATGACTTTTTTGTTTGAGCCTTTTTAACTGGCGTTCAAGCACTTCAGGTGCATTTATCTTTACATCTACAAAATCACCCCATGGCTCAGTATGCCCGGAAAATCGTTTCATAAATACTGCATAACAGTACTGGCATTTATGTCCGCACCCGACATAGGGATTTATTCCAAAATCGATAACAGGTATACCTGATTTATTCAGAATTGATTTGCATTTGATTTGTTTAACTGTCATCAAACTTTGCCCGGTGAATCTGTGTAGTACGTGACTAGTCGGGCAAATATTATTTTTTCCTAAATCTTCCGATTTTTAAAATTTTGGCGATGTTTGCATTTGGGTCTATTATTGGTTCAATAATCGGTGTGCTCGCTGATAATAGTGTGCTGACACCAGGACCATGTCCAGCATAAAGGCAATCACCGTGTATCACAATACCAATTGTTATTGCCCCTTTACGAAAGCTTCTGCCATAAAGATTATCGTGATCCATCAGAGCAACAAAATCACCGAATCGTAGTTTGTCGATTCCGTATTTTTTTATGAATTTTTTATCAGTTGTCATTATATCATAATCACCACTAGTCATCATTAAACTGCCGGTACCTGAACCCATTAATTCTGCTGGAATTTTTGCTGTGACTGGAACCTGAATTTTTTTACCTTTTGATTTTATGGGCATTTTTTTCAATAAATTCGGGTCAAGATTGTAGACTGCAATATCGGGATAATCCAATAGTTTCAGACCCTGGCCATATCCTTTTATAAGGATTTTATCATCGAGGGTCAACTTTTCTAATACAGAATCAGAAAAGTCTATCATTACATGTTCAGCACCGCCGTGATGACCAGTTATAGTTCCCTTTTTACCCTTTGCATCGCCCGATTTGATTATTGCTTCATTACCAATACAGGCATAAAACACATATCCGGCATTAGGACTATCATACCGTTTTTTCTCATCTAAAATCGATGAGACACAAGGTTCTATGTGATCTGCTGCCCAGCCAAAAGCAGGGTCCCCGACCTTTATATTATAGACAATGCCGCCGGTTCCAGGTAGATGGAATGGTTTCCCTTCTGAATCCACACCATGTGAACCTCGTGCCCCGGGATTTGCAACATGTCCCTGAACTGACATCTTAACCAATTTTTTTTCATTTGTTTTCAACATAATTACCTCCTTTTAGCCATTATAGAGAAGATTTAATATATGTCAACATTTTAAAAGGCTTAAAAAGGCTGAAAGATAGTAGAAAAAAGGCTAATAAGGCGAGTGTTTTAACAAATGATTGACAACGAGTATTTATTGATTATAATAGCATGATAGTATATAAGTAGACAGTAGATAGTACTCAGTAGAAGGAAGGAAAAACCGGCTACTTTTTACTTACTACTGCAATTTAATTTGCTCATGGCGGATTGAATTGGTTCGGGCCTGTAGCTCAGCTGGTCAGAGCAGCTGACTCATAATCAGCGGGTCGGGGGTTCAAATCCCTCCGGGCCCATTATAAAAGGAGAAATTCTAATTACTAAATCCGAAATTCTAAACAATTTCAAATTTCAAATATTCAACATTCAAAACTGTTTTGGTAATTTGTATTTAGAGTTTTGTATTTATTTATGTCACACATCGAGTGTTCGACACGAGACGGAATTTAGAACTTCGAATTTAGTGTTTGGCAAATTTATTTGCTTATGAAGTGGTCAGTTCATCCCGCAATCTATAATCGAACGAAAACAATTTTGAGTTCAGTATTTATTTTAGCATTTCTTATTTTTGTAGCAATCTTTTATGGAATTTTTTGGAGTATTCTGGGTTTTATTATACTTTTTTTCTCATTACACTCTTTTTATTTTCCCACTTACTATGAGGTGAAGGATGATGAAGTGATAATTAAGAATATTTTTACTACACAGAGGAGAAATTTGAAAGAATTTAAAAAAGTGTATAAAGGCAAAAAAGGAGTACTATTGAGTCCTTTTAAACGGAAAAATTTTTTGAATCAATTTCGTGGAGTATTTCTGCTTTTGCCTCCGGTGCAAGATAATATTGAAGATTATTTAAAGAAGCGTATTGCTTCTTATGAAGAGACTTCAAAGGATGATTCTGTAAAAAGTGGTTAAACAAACAAATCTTACAAATACAGATAAGATCCTTGCCCAAAAATATGCTTCTGATTTCTCCATTCCATTAGAACTAGCGCAAATTGTAGCTAAATGGCTTCCCGAATACAACGAGGCGAGAGTATTTTTATTCCCTGATGTTAAATATTTTCATAACCCTGAAACTATGCCTGATATTGAATTAGCAACAGATGAGATTATAAAATCATTAAATACAAAAGAAAGCATTCTTATTTATTGTCATGATGACCCTGATGGCTATACCTCAGCAGCAATAATGTATAAGACCTTAAATGATCTGCGTCGAACTGATAATGAATCAATCTTTGTATATTCTGTCATTCGCGAAAAAGACGGTTATATCTTAAATCCTGATGTCCTGAGAGATTATAAGCAGAAAGGAGTTAAACTCATTGTAACAGTCGATTTTGGAATAAGTAGTGGAGAAAATTTTCGTATTGCAAAAGACGAAGGATTAAAACTTGTTGTTTGTGACCACCATGAAATAAAATCCACAAATTTTTCTGTTCCTGCAGTAGATCCTAAAAGGCCTGATTCAAAATATCCATTTCGTGAGCTTGCAGGAGTTGGTGTTAGTTTTAAACTCGCACAATCTCTTTATCAGAAGGCATTTAACCTTAACCCTGATGAGTTTTATAATCTGAAAAAAGATTTTTTTCCATTGACCATGCTTGGCACAATCTCGGATCGAGTTATTTTACGAGAAGAAAACAGAATATTTTGTGCTCATGGTCTAAAGATATTTAATCGTATAGATGAGCCCTGGATTAGATATTTCAGGAAAGGAGGCGAGATCAGCATAACGCAGATTGCTGGAGAAATTATTCCAATTATTTCATCGGCTGCTTATATTAAACCTAAGTACGGGATTGATGTTCTGGTTAGTCATGACATAGATTATGTGACCAAAACAATGGAAAAATTGAAGGGAGGTATTGCTACCCGAAGAAGGGGAATTGAGTTATTATTCAAGGAAACGCTCTCTGCAGCCAGTATTTTTCCAGGAGTTGTTGTTTCAATCATTCCATTTTCAGGGCAACGTTATCTTGGTTCTGTTTCTGCACGTCTGAGAGATTATTATCAAAGGACTTCGACCGTTATTGGCATAAGAAATGGAAAGTGTTTTGGTGAGTTGAGGAGTAATGATATAAATCTTTATGAGATGCTTCATCATTTCCATCAGTTCTTCCTGGATTTTGGGGGTCACCGGAAAGCTGCTGGATTTACAATGCTGCGGCAAAATCTTGATAAATTTATGGATGAAGCGGTAAAATATATATCAGATTGTAAGGAAAGCTTATTGAATGAGTATCATACGTCTGAGGATGTTCCTGTGTTTTTTCTAAATAAATCAAATGTCAATATTTTAGCACCCTTAGCACCATTTGGTGAAGGTAACCTTGCGCCTGTATTGACAGATGGTGTGAGTGTATATACAATAGATAATAAATTTAATATTATAGAAAAGGGATAATAAATGGCGAATCTTAATTTTGCAAAAAAAGAGTTGAATCAGAAAATCGTATATTATGGCACAGGTCTCTGTGGTAAAACCACTAATCTCCGTACGATATATGCTGCACTGAACCCTCAAAGAAAGGGTATGATGATGAGTCTCGCTACTGAACTCGATCAGACACTTTTCTTCGACTTCTTACCTGTTGATTTAGGTAATGTTAAAGGTTGGAAATTACGGTACCATCTGTATACGGTACCAGGTCAAATCTATTACAACGCCTCCCGAAAACTCGTGCTTAAAAACGTTGATGGATTGGTATTTGTTGTTGATTCCCAGCAGGAACGTCTTGATGAAAATATTGAGAGTTTCAATAATCTCCAAGATAATCTAAAAAGCTATAATTTGAATTTGGACGATATACCAATGGTTATTCAGTATAATAAACGCGATCTTCCTAATATATTGCCAATCAATGATCTACAAGTTCAGATAAATAAAAGGGACTATACGTATTTTGAAAGTGTTGCAATTAGGGGCATTGGTGTTTTTGATACCTTGAAATATATTTGTCAATTAACCGTATTAAAGCAGAAGGATAATCTGGCTCAGGTGTAAGACAATATTTCTTTCAAGCAGATCGATAGATTTTAGGCATTGACTTTAGGCTAAATATTTATTATAATTTACACAGAATGGCTGAAACGAATACAATAATTGTTACTCAAGACAAAATCGATAGACTTAATGGTCTGCTAGGTGACTTTTGTAACCGGGCGAATACTGTGTGGTCTTTACTTATAACAATATACGGTCAGCTTTTGGTGCAGAAAGGTTTTATATATTCATTTGATATTCTGACGATTTCTGCGCTTGTTTGTGGTGTTTTTAGCTCAACTATGGAGCTCGCGCGAATAGTTGGCGAGGATAAATTTGACCAATTTCTTCAAGAAGGTAAAAAGTTTTGTGTTTATTATATTGGTGTTAATAAAGAATATTTACTTGTGTCGCTTTTCGACGACCGTACCTTACCCGGAGTTGTTAAGGTGGCAGGTAAAGAGTTTTCTACGGAGGCAGTAAAGATTTTGCGTAATGAATCATGAAACGAGAACTGAATTTTGAAAATTTTTATGTTTATGACGGTAATAAGGTAACATATCTTGCTGCCAAGAAGGTTGTCGAATTTCCTGGAGAAATTTTTAATCCATTATATGTTTATGGCGAATCCGGGTTGGGGAAAACCCATCTTTTGTTGGCAATATACTATGAATTAAACAAAAAGTTTACGACTCTTTTCTTTTCTGCAAAAGAATTCGAAAAATTTTTAGACATAACAACAATATTTGATACATCAATGATTATTGATGATCTTCATATTGTTTCTAATAAATATTATGAGACTATTCTTGGTATTATTGATTCATTCCTGACAAGTAATAAGCAGATATGTTTTTCAGGAAATGTAGCACCGAGAGATTTTAAAAATTTTGACGCAAGATTGATTTCGCGACTTGAAGGAGGGCTTGTTTGTGACATTATACCATCCAAAGAAATTGAACTTGTCGATTTGATAAAGAAGAAATCTGGAGAGTCGGGAATTCTATTGCCCGATGAGATTGCTTTGGAACTTGCTCAAATATCGAATGGTTCGGTTCGGGCAATCGAGGGTATGATAAATCGTTTAATTGCATATTCTTCTCTTGGTAGTTTGTCGTTTGAAACAGATAGTGTTCGCATGATATTAAAAGAGTTCTATCCCAAAGGTATACACAGTCCGGTTTCTTCATTATTAGAGGAATTGAAAAAGAATGCAAGCGAAATTTTGCAAGATGTGTCAGAAAAACTCGATATACGAGAGGAATATAAAGAGAAGATATATATTTGGGAAATGAAAGGGTTTGATACTTCATCTTTGAAATTGTTGATCGAGGGCGACATTGATCTCTTGAGGAAAGAATATGATAATTTCATTAAAAAAATTGAGAAATTAATCGCGCTTCAAAAAGAATTCGGCGCCTTAGACACTAGTGATTTTCCAGATGAGGCCATGAAGATTGAATCCATGATATTTTCCCCGGAGCATGTGGATGATATTGAGAAGCTCCTAACTAAGATCAAAAAGACGCATAAGATTTCAGTATCTGAAAAATCATTCGATAAATTTATTGTCGGTGCTTGCAATAAAAATGCATGCGATATTTATACAGAGAAAATTTTAAAGAATTTGGGAAAAAAGTTTAATCCATTCATTATTTTTGGTGGAAAAGGTACTGGTAAAACCAGATTTTTAGAAGCTATATATAGTGATTTAATTGCCCAAAACAAATCAGTAAAATTTTATGATTTTGCTGTTAAAGATGAGATTTTAGAATCGGATGATACTGAAAAATACGATGTTTTTTTGTTTGACAACTTTCACCATGCATTTTCTGCCCCGGATGATTTGAGAAAAAAGATTTTTAATTCTATCCAGAATTATATAAAGGTTGGCAAGGCAGTTATTTTCAGTTCGGCTGTGTCTTCCTCTGATTTGTTGTTATCCGATAATGAAAAGTCAATCCTTGAATTTGGTATTGAGGCAGAACTTGAAACACCGAGCTCTGAGGTTGTGGAAGCGCACATTAAATCTAAATTAGAGTTAAATAAAGCTGAGAAAATTCTTAATAAAGGTGTGCCCAAATTTTCCTCGTTCTACGAAATTGATGAATTTTTATACTCTACTAAAACAGAAGAACTTGTAAAAAAGATTCCACTTGAGCCTTCTGAAGAGGAACTTGCAAAGGTAGTATCGCTTGGATTGCTTGGTGAGGAGTCCGGGCAGGAGGAGAAAGCTCAAGAGAAAGAGGAGATAAAAGAAACAGTTATTTCAAAAGAAGAAGAAATAGTCGCCTTAGAAAAAGAAGAGATAAAAGAAGAGAAGTTAACGACGGATAAATCCCGGCTCCTTAAAGATATTAAAGAAGAACGGTTTATTATACAGGAAATTTCAGGAGAATTGATTGAAGATAATTATTAATAAGAGGGCAGAAGAGGGCTCAAAGAGGGCAGGATATGGCAATTAAAGGCAATACAAGGCAATTAGGGGCAATTTTGAAAGGCAATTCAGGGCAAAAGAGGGCTTGAAATGGCTCAAGATGGCAATAAAAGGCAAAATATGACGGGGCATTTGAAGGCAGATTAAGGGTGGGATTAATAAATGGCTATTAAGGGTTCTTTATCTGAGGCATCATTACCTGATGTTATTCAACTCTTGACTTATTCAAATAAGTCTGGCTGCTTATCCGTTACAGATGGCAGGAATTTTGCTAATGTATTTATAAAGGATGGCAAGATTATATGTGCCACAATGTTAAATAGAAAATCACGACTTGGTGATATCTTATTGACGAAAAAAATAATTGACGATGAAACCTTGTCTCGAGCATTGAAGGTTCAAAAGTCTGAGAAAAAGAAAAGGATTGGAGAAATATTAATAGAAATTGGTGCGATAACTGAAGGAGTTTTGAAAAATGAACTGAAAATCCAGATTGAGCATACGATTTTTAATATGCTGACCTGGGAGGATGGATACTTCAATTTTGAAGCCGATTTATTACCTCCACCTGAAGAATACACTATCAAGCTATCTGCGCAAGAACTTCTTCTTGATGGAGCGAGAAGGATAGACGAATGGCAGCAGATTGAAAATAAGATGCCTTCATTTGAAACCGTACTTGTACGAAAGGATGATACTGAAAATATTTCTTTGACAGCAGAAGAAAAGAAAATCATGGAACTTATAGATGGTTCACGCAGCATTGATGATGTTATAAAAGTTTCTAAATTTGGATTTTTTGGGACCAGTAGAATAATCTATGGTCTATTATCAGCAGGTTTGTTGGCAGAGTCAGAAAAAAAATTGGAGTGTGAAAAAGTAACAAGTGATATATCAGAATGTAAAAATCTCGGTTTTGCATTTTACAAGACTGGAATGTACAATGAAGCTGAACGAGAGTATAATAAGATTTTAGAGGTTAACAACAATGATCCCGAAGCACTATTCTATTTAGGCCTCATTCAATTAGCGCGTGGTAATCACGTGGTCTCACGAATAAATTTGCTGAAATCTTATGGGCAGGAGAAGCGTGTCTCTGTACTAGTTAATTTAGCCTACGTATGCATTAAATCGGAATTATATGAAGAAGCTATTGAATATTTTGAACATGCCGGGGATTCAGCATCAGATAATATAAAGATAAAATGTAATGTGGGAATAGCTTTTTATGAGGTGGGTAATTTAGATGGGGCAGCTAAGATTTTTAAAGAAATTATTGAGAAATCCCCGGAAATTATTACCCCCTACATTTATTTACCGATAATCTATTTGAAACAAGGTAATAGTGAAGCGTCAAAAAGTTTGTTAAATGATGCAATTGATCGGTTTCCGAGATTTCCCGTCTTTAAGAATAATTTAGCGGTCCTTTATGAAAGTGTTGATGAAGCGGGGGAGGCTGAGAAATTATACAGGCAAGCCCTGGAAGTTGCTCCCAGGAATGAACCAATATGCAGGAATCTTGCTGATTTTTATTATGATGTTCAGATATTGGGTGCTGCAAAGGAATTATACGAAAAGATTTCTGATGATAAGAGAGATTGGCGGATTTTATTTAGGCTTGGTAATATTTATTTGCGTCAGGGAGATCAAGGTAAAGCTTTAAGTCTTTGGGAACAGGCCCGGCAACTGAACCCATCGGAAAAAATCATTGTACAAAATATAGAATTACTGCAAAAATCAGGTGGAGAATAGTTATTCGTAACTTAATATTTTGATACCGTAGAATTTTTTTATGAGTACTACAAATCTTAAAAATAAATTAGCATTTATTATTGATCTGGCACGTAATGTCGGTGATTATCTTTACAGAAGCGCTAATAAAAAGAAAAAGATATGTTATAAAAGTGAGATTGATCTTGTTACCCAGTTTGATAAAAAATCTCAGGATTTGATTGTAAAGCCACTCGCAGCCAAATTTTCTGACTTCGGCATCTTGAGTGAAGAAGATCTAAATATAAATCTTGATGCACCTATTAGATGGATTATCGATCCCTTAGATGGTACAACAAATTTTGCTCACGGTTTGCCAATATGGACAATCTCTATTGCCTTGGAACTTGAGGGCGAGGTTGTTCTTGGTATTGTTTATGACCCAACGCGTAAGGAGATGTTTTCTGCAATCAAAGATTCTGGTGCATTTCTCAATAGAAAAAAAATAGGAGTGTCGAAAATCAAGAAATTAGGTCAATCTCTTTTGGTTACGGGCTTTCCCTATGATATACGGAAGGCCAAGGAGAATAATCTAAATCAGTTTAGTAATTTTGCAGTACGCGCTCAGGCAGTCAGACGTTTAGGTTCGGCTGCATTGGATTTGTGCTATACTGCTTGTGGTAGGTTTGATGGGTACTGGGAATTAAAACTGTCACCCTGGGATCAGGCTGCTGGTTCACTAATTATTAAAGAAGCCGGTGGTAGGATCACTGATTTTAAAGGTAAAAAATTCAATATCTACGGTGATGAAGTACTTGGAACAAATAGTTTGATTCACCGTCAGATGATGAAAGTGCTTAAAATTACAGATTGTAGATTGCGGATTTAATATTTATATTAAAAAACGATTCTCTTTCTGAATAAAGATTTCTAATTTTGGGTGATTAGTTAATTACTGATCCAAAATTTTTTATCATATAGTTAGCCGAATTGCTTTACGTATTTTAAAACCTAAAATCGATTTCTAACCCACCAGCATATTGACGATGATTGAGAAAATAATGGTCAAAAATTTCTTTTCTATCATCTGTTAAATTATAAACAGACGCGAATATCCTTATAAATTTGTATTTTAGCCCTATATTTGGATTGATAATAAGAGCCGGAGAAAGCATTTCAGTATAGATGCCATCTCTCTTTGATATATATTCTGTTTCCAATGAGATATCTAAAGCGCCAAAATATATTTTAAACGTGTCATAAATGGCATATTCGGCTAAAAAAGCGATTGTAGTATCTGTCCAATTATAATTAAAATGTAGGTCATTTTCGACCCTTATTAATTTATTTGCGAATTGATTTTGGAACATTACGTTAATGTTTATTTCTTTAACATTTTTGATACTGGCAATTTCGAAATCTTCTCCTGGGACCGGGCGGCTATTCCAGTTCTTAACAGAACTGAGAACACCGATTTGATGTTTACCGAGATCTAATTTGGCGTTGAAGTTTACACCAACCTTAAGACTTTCATCAGGTACGGGGATTGCATATCTTAATGGTGTGTTAGGGTTGAGGTGATCCTTGAGTGTTTTGTAGATACAGCCGGTTTTAATTTCAGTTTCGAGTTTTATTTTTGGATTCAGATATTGTATTGTAAAATTTGGTGTAGGAAATCCATGAACGGTTGGTGTGCTAATTGCAAGATGAAAATTGCGAATGTGTAATTTACCCGTGAACATGGAATTTAATCGGGAGTTTGTGTAGATAGTAGATATTTCAAAATGTGGGAGATAGATCGTCCGGTCAAAGATGATTTCAAATTTTGTTTGTTCTTCAATATAGTTAGCATTGTTGATTTGCCATACATCTACATTGAGCCCGCCAGAAATAATTGCCCAGGGAATTGTTGAGGAGAAATTTAATCCTGGGGAAATCAGTCTGTAATCATCATCTTTTCGCAGAAGATAACCGTATATTGAAGGAGTTATAAATAGATGAGGTAGGCATATTGAGTATGATGTCATTATGCTTCCGTTTTTTAATGAATCCCAATCAACTATTTGTTTATACTGTGCAGTGATGTTAAAACGTTGTATATTCAGATCACAATTTCCCACGAAAAAATCTCCGGCATACCCACTTAAAGTTAAGGAATTTTCTTTCCGCCCAATCCATAATGGTGGTTCAGGAAACATGGTCTGTGAAAAGTTAGGCAGAGGAGGTAATGAGTCAGATGCGATGAGGAGAAAGAAAAAGGATATCAGCATATCAGGAGATTAGGATATCAGGTAGTTATTGTAAGGACAACAGAATATTTTTTGGAAAATATCTGATATCCTGGTATTCTGATATTCTCCATCCTGATTTTCTGATAATCTAATGTCCATTTCAATATTTGTCATTGTGTAATCCTTCTATTTTTTTTCCATACGGTGGTTGGATAATTCCTTTTTCCGTGACAATGCCGGTGATCAGGTCTGCTGGTGTTACGTCAAATGCTGGATTGCATACCTTTGCTTGCTCGGCAACAATATTCTTTGTGTTGAATTTTCTTATTTCGTCTTCACCGCGTATCTCAATCGGTATATCTTTACCAGATTCTATATTAAAATCAAAAGTGGAAATTGGTGCAGCTATATAAAAATCTACTTTGTAGTATTGAGCAATGATTGCCAAACCACGGGTTCCAATTTTATTTGCAGTATCACCATTAGAGGCGATGCGGTCGGCGCCGACCAGAACAATGTTCATATCTGGCATATAGGTTGCTGCCATATTATCACAGATAGTATATGTTTCAATACCATTTTTCGTTAACTCCCACGATGTAAGCCTTGCACCCTGTAAGCGGGGTCTTGTTTCGCAGGAATACACCTTAAATTTTTTATTTCTATTTTTTGCTGTATATAATATACCGAGTGCTGTTCCAATACCACTCGTTGCCAGTGCGCCGGCATTACAATGCACCATAATTTTTGCATTATTATTAATTAGTTCAGCGCCAAATTTACCAATCCTTTGACATGCATCTTTATCTTCTTGTTCAATATTGTGTGCTTCATTTAAAAGCTCTGTGTACGAATTTTTTATATCGCTGACCTTTTTCTTCATCCGTTCAATTGCCCAGATAAGATTAACCGCAGTTGGTCTTGCAGATTTTATATAATCAGCAGCTTTGATAATTTCCTCAGGAGTGGCTTTGGATGCAGCCATAACCACACCATAAGCCGCTGCTACGCCAATTAATGGTGCACCGCGTAGATTCATATTCTTTATTGCCTGGTATACATCTTCAAATGTTTTTAATTTTAAATAGATTTCCTCTTCAGGTAATTTTGTTTGGTCAAGGATTACTACTTCATTCTTTTTTTCATTATACTCTATTGTTTTAAATGGTATCATACTATTTAATGCCGGCGTGGTTCTTTGCTGACTGGATTGTATTATGTAAAAGCATTGTTATAGTCATTGGTCCAACACCACCAGGCACTGGTGATATGGCACTTGCTTTTTCACTCACCTCGTCAAATTCAACATCGCCGATTAATCGGTATCCTCTCTTTTTTGATTTATCCTCAACCCGGTTAACACCAACGTCAATTACTACTGCACCTTGCTTGACCATATCTGCGTTGACCGTATGCGGTCTTCCAGCCGCGACAACAAGAATATCGGCAAGTTTTGTGATCTCCGCCATATTTCTGGTGCGGGTATGGCACATTGTTACTGTAGCGTTTGCCCCGGGATTTTTCTGAACCAGTATCATTGCAAGTGGTTTACCAACAATATTACTTCTACCTACAATGACTACATGTTTGCCTGAGATTTCAATATTATTGCGCAATAATAACTGCTGGATACCATGAGGTGTACAGGGTAAGAAACTGGGGGCACCGATCATCATTTTTCCTATATTTACTGGATGAAAACCATCAACATCTTTTGTCGGATCAATAGCATATAGAATTTCTTCTTCATTAATATGGTCGGGCAAAGGTAATTGTACTAAAATACCGTGGATTAATGGGTCGTTATTCAATTCTCGGATTAGTTTTAATAGTTGTTCTTCTTTATAATCAGCATCGAACTTGTACTCCCGGGATAATATTCCTACCTGGGCACATGCCTTTTCTTTACCTTTTACATAGGACAAAGATGCTGGATTATCACCGATGAGAACTACTGCAAGCCCGGGAACCAGGTTATGATGCATTTTGAGCTCATCTGTTTCTGATTTCATCTCTTGTCTCATTTTTTCAGCAAGTTCTTTACCGCTTAAAATTTTTACCATTTAACCTCCCCTATATATTAAAAATACCTAAAAATCCAAAATGCCTAAACCCAGCCCATTTGCAATGGGCTTGGGTAAATACCTAAAGATAAATAAATACCTAAAAGTCCCTGCCTGAGGCAGGCAGGCAAAATACCTAAACCCCGTTAGATGTTTACTATCTAAACGGGGTAAATACCTAAAGATAAATAAATACCTAATTGCCTCGAAATGCCCTGTCATACTTTGCCTTTTATCGCCATCTTAAGCCATTTCAAGCCCTCACGAATTTTTCCCAAATCTCTGATTTGGAAAAAAAATTCAGTGTCCCGTTATTAGTCTCGAACATAGTGAGAGGAACTTCAATAAGAAGTGAGGGACTTCTGCCTTTTTAAATATACCCATAATATATATGTTGTCAATATGACCAGGTAAATACTTCAATATATCACGACTTTTTAAAAATTTGTTTTGTTATTTTGATAATTGCAAATCCTACAAACATTATTAAATAGGTTTCTAGGGGTATTCTGTATCTTATTAATCCTACGTGGGTGATTATGTAAATACTTGAGATGAAAAAAATAACCAGGATAATTAATAAGTTATTTTTTATAAATTTTCGGTTTAATGACATTAATATGCCTAACAAACCTAAAATGAGTACTGGAATATAAAAAATCATGTATATTGTTTTGTATTTTATAACATCCACTGATGCATTTATTTCTGAAGGCGCAAACCACCAAAAGTAGTAACATTTTTTTAAGAGTAATCTTAGAAATTTAATAGGATTCTGTTTTATGAATTTTATGCCTTGTTTTAAGAAAAATTTTGAACGCGCGATTTCAGATTTTCTGCCCAACTCATTTTTAACTTTTCTCGGAAGGGTTTGGTCCATAAGCACAAAATTGCCTTGTTTGATTGAGTACACCTTATAATAATCAGTCCCGGTTGCATTTGGGTTGTTGCCAATCCAGAAATTGATTCCGAATTGAGTTGTTACTGGTATAATATGATGATGGACTGAGTAATTTCTTATGGTCCAGGGCACTAAAATTATTAAAGATGTTACAATAATAAGAATCAGGTCTTTTAGTGAAATCTTTCTTTCTATAAAATGCCAGATTATCAAGGCAGGAAAGATTGTCAAAGCCAGGGGATTACATAATATTGATAGACCGAGCATAATCCCGGGCAAAATTTTTGAGATTAGATTATCTTTTTTTATTTTAAAGATTAGCAAAATTGTTAGACTCAACAAGAATATGAAAAAGGTTGTGGGTGTTAGTTTTGCACTGTAGTATATTAAGGGTGGATATAGGGTTATTCCAACAGATGTCAGAATAGCAACAGATTTATTAAATAATAATAAAGCGGTTTTATAAAAAATTAGTATAATTAATGAAGACAAAAATGCCTGAATAAATTGAATTATAATAAATACCCAGGTCTTTTGTCCAAGATTGTAAAATACAGAAAGAAAATAAGGATATAAAGGTGCATGGCTTGAAGTCAATTCTAATGAACCATTAAATACGGTTGTGCGTGCATAACCATTGTCCGCTACCAGGTTTCTTGCAATCTCGCCATACTCCCAGTCATTTGGATTAATATAACTCTTAGAGACAAAGATAAAGCCAATTCTTAAAACAAAGCCAATAATAAACAGTATGATTATGAATTTCGGAAGTTTTAAAGAATTGTTTTTTGGCATTGGTATATTATATTTTTTTATTGTGCAAAAGTCAAGACACAGATGGCAAGGGGACAAGGAGACCGGGAGACAAGGGGACCGGGAGACGGGAGAATAAGGAGACAGGGAGACAAGGAGACAAGGGGATCGGGAGACGGGGGGACAAGGAGATGGGGGGACAAGGAGACTAGGAGACAAGGGGATCGGGAGACGGGGGTGGGTTGTGTTGACAATGCAGGTATTTTCCGTATCATTGTAATAGGATAACTGAAGGCTTAAATAAAGAAGGGTGAAGAAGGCAGAAGAGGGCATGAGAAGGCGATTAATGGCAATACAGGGCAATTTAAGGTTTAGTTACGAATACTTTCTTCGTACAACAATGCCGAAAAACGATACGGGCGGCGATGCCGTATAACTATTAACGAAAAAACAAGGGGGTCTTATGAGATATTTTTGGATTTTTGTTCCACTTATATTTTGTGCCGGGCAGCTCAAAGGGAGTGATGGTTTTAACCCTAATATAGAGGGCGTGTTGCCCAAATTGAATTCAGGCATGTGGAATTCTAAAATGTCATTACGCCTGTCCGCCTTTTTGTATGGCGGAAGGAGCGAGATTCCTCACTGCGTTCGGAACAGGCTGCGTAATCTCATGAAATATAATGAGATTGCCACACCCCGACCATTACAATTCTTAATGGTCGGGGTTCGCAATGACAAAAAGGGATTTGAGCAACACGCCCTAGAGATTGAACCAAAAGAGCTGTATGTAACATTTACATCTTTAGAAAAGGAATTTCTTCAAAGGGATGGATTTTTTGCACAAAAATCACAATACAAGAAATTTAGCGACCTTTATAAATCACTGAAAAACAAATCTTTGCCAATTTATGTAACTACGGATTGTGTTTTTCACACCTATCATATTCTGTATGACTATTCACTTCGAATTTTAGAGATGGATTATTTATATTCTGAAGCAGATAATCTTACCAGGAACATGATTACAAACACAAAGAATTTATTAAAAGGAAAAAAAGGAGAATTAAAACAGGGTCTATTAGATAATCTCGCGTATTTTGAAGTGGCGGCAAGTCTTTTGAATCCAGATTTTGAAATCTCAAAATCAGTAGAGAATAAAGTTAATAAAGAAATAAACCTGATAAGCAAAGCAGAAGGTTTTGAAAAATCGCCAATTTTTGAATACAAAGAGGACTATTCACAGTATAAACCCAGAGGTCATTATACAAGGAATGAAGTATTAAAAAGATATTTTAAGGCAATGATGTGGTATGGTAGGATGGCATTTCGCCTGAAGCCGGGAGAAGATGAAGAGAATAAAAAAGGAAAAAAAGAGACAAGGCGCGCTCTGTTAATTCTTGAAGCAGCAAAGGATTATTTCCAGGACTGGCAGCGGATTAATTCACCTATTATTCTCTATGTTGGTAAGAGCGACGATTTGACCCTGTTGGAATATTTTGAAATTAAAAACAGGATATTCCCGAATGAAAAACCAATAGAGATTGTACAGGACGATAAGAAATTAATGATGTTTATTAATGAGGCAATGAAATACCGTTCTCCCCAAATAGTATCAACTGCTGTTGCGGATACTACAGAACCTGAAATCGTCACAAAGGGATTGAGATTATTTTGCCAGAAATTTATTCCGGATTCTTATATGTTTCAGAATCTTGTATATAATAAGGTCGGTACGCGGAATAACCCCAGATTATTTCCCAGAGGACTTGATGTTATGGCAGTACTCGGGTCAGATAGGGCAAGAAAAATTCTTATTCAAACATATAAAGAGAATCGCTTTGTAAATTATGAATCACAGATGGAGAAGTTGATAAAAGAATTTGAGGATATTACAGAGGATGATTGGTTTTTTAATCTGTACTGGGGTTGGTTATATACCATGAAATCACTACTTTTACCGATTCCCGGTTTCCAGCCTGCTTATCAGGATAAGTGTTTGCAGACTGCTTTAGGCACCTGGGCAGAATTACGGCACGATACAATTCTGTATGCAAAGCAATCATATACTGCTATGATAACGGCAGTACAACCAAGACCACAAATGATAAAGGGTTATGTTGAACCAATACCTGAGTGTTTTGCGCGACTTGAGAAATTGGTGGATATGAGTAAAACAGAATTAGAAGAAAAGGCATTCCTTGCCGAGATTGTGAAGCAGAAATTCGAACAGTTTTCAAAACTACTTAATAAATTACATAACATTGCTGCAGCTGAATTAGAAAACAAAGAATTAACAGATGAAGACTACGATTTTATTAAGGATATTGGCGATGCCCTGAAGAGCATAGAATCATTTCCTGGCGCAGATTATACGACTGAGACTGATGAGAGTGCCGCGCTCATTGCTGATGTCCATACTGATCCAAATACAAAACAGGTTCTTGAGGTTGGTAATGATATTCCCGGTTTGTTATTCATTGTTATAAATGTTAATGGCAGAAGACAGATATTTGCTGGTGGAGTTTATGATTATTATGAATTCTTGCAGCCTATGGACAAAAGGTTTACTGATGAGGAATGGCAGAAATTATCACCAAAACCAGACAAGCCTGAATGGATTGAATATTTTTCAAGATAACTACGTTATGCTGCCTCCCCCTTTAAAAAGGAGGAGGCAGTAGTCAAAACTTACTCTTTATACTCTTTTTGGCTGTGTTTTTTCATTATTTTTTTCTTCATAGATTTATGCATTGGTTTTTTCAATTGTTTTCTTTGTTCAGGTGTTAGCATTGAATGAATATGTAATCTTTGATCCATTTCTGTCTGTTTTATTTTTAAATCCAGATCACTGATTTCTTTCATCGTTTTCATTATCTTTGAGCGATTTGGTTCATCTGCTTTCATTTCTTTTTCCAAATCTATGTGTTTTAATTCTATTTCAGATCTTAAAGGTATTATTTTCTTTCTTGTTTCAAAACGTGCGTTTTCAATTACATCTCGCTGCTCATCACTTAAATCGAGCATTTCAAGTTTCATCCTCTGGTGCATTTTATGTTTATGCGGATGATCTGCTTTACCATGTCCATGACTTTCGTGTGCATATCCTAGCGATGTTATTATAAACAGAGCAGTGAATATCAGAAATGTCTTTTTCATTTTTGACCTCCTTCTGTAGATTTAGACGGAAATCATTGTCGAAAGGTTTAATGATTTCGACAAATAGCTATTTTTCTTCGACCCAGACTTTTTCCATGATAACTGGCGTTGCAGGTTTGTCCATTACACCGGTTTTTACGTTACCAATTTTTTCAACAACATCCATTCCCTTGATAACCTGACCAATGATTGTATAACCGCCATCAAGTCTTGGTAAAGGTTCAAGACAGATGTAGAATTGACATCCATTAGTGTTTGGACCGCTGTTTGCCATGGCAACAGTTCCCTTTAAATGTTTCAGTTTTGGTGTGATTTCATCATCAATTCGATAGCCAGGAGAACCCGTGCCGTCTCCGCGTGGGCAGCCTCCCTGAATCACAAATCGCTTTATTATTCGGTGGAATGTTAATTCATTATAAAATCCTTGCTCGGTTAATTTTACAATATTAGCAACATTATTCGGTGCTTCGTTCTTATGCATTTTTATAATTATGTCCCCATAATCCTTAACTGATATATTCAGATACACACCTTTGTCTAATTCTTCAGCAGTTTCCATTATTTTCTCCTTTTTCGGTCCGCCACAGCCGAGTATAATCAAAAAGCAAGCAATTAAGTACTTCATTTTACCTCCTTTGCGAATTTTACCCAATTTTTGACATCCTACTTTATCGTAAGAAAAGGCGGAATTGCCCTTATCTCTTCGAGTATTCACGAATTAAATACGATACCCGTGAATATTTTTATATAGTTCTTCATAATAATCCAGAACTTTTTTGGCAATATTCTGCCATGATATACCTAAAGCAAAATTTCTACCGTTAGTGATTAGAGTATTTCTCAACTTTTTATTTTCTAATGTCTGGATGACCTTATCAGCGATATCTTCTGGATTTTTATAATCGAACAGCAATCCATTTACTCTATCCTGGATAACATCATTATAACCCGGTATATTAGAAGCGATAACTGGTTTCCCTGTTGCCATTGCTTCAATAAGAACGATCCCAAAAACTTCGCCACCAGTTGCTGGTGAGACATAGCTATCACAGGTTGCATAGTATCTTGGTATTAAATCTGCTGAAACCCTACCTTCAAAATATACAGAATCGCGAAGCTTAGCCGGGATTGAGTTCTTATAGCGCTCAATAGATGGACCTGAGCCGACGACAATCAGTATTGCCTCGGGGATTTTCTTTTTTATCAGTGGATATGCAGCAAGGAGATGATTGAGTCCTTTTCTCGGGTCAAGTCTTCCTAAAAAGAGAATTTTAGGTTTATCCTCAGGAAATTTATCTAATGGTTTAACACCTGGATTAAATCTTTCTGTATCAACGCCATTTGGTATTATTCGGTAAGAAACAGGGATATGCGGAAAGGTTGTTTTAAAGGCAGTTTTTGAAGGATAAATAACGCCGTGCATTCTTCTATGAAATTCACGTTTGAATATAACTTTGACGAATTTGTACAGGTTAATACCAGTGAATGTAGTGTGGAATGTCGCAACATTCACAGCTTTTGAATAGTGGAATGCCCAATACGGTAGAGTCCAGCACAATGGTCCGTTTGTATGAATTATGTCAAATTGTTGATTTCTGATAAAATTCCGGACAAGGATAGGCAACTTGGGATGAAAAGTAAATGTAATTGTGGCGCTATTCCCTTTGAAGAAATAACATCGTCCTATTCTCTTTGTATATATATCATCTTCATGCGGATCAGAATATTCTGGTGCCACTATTACAACTTCATTACCAGTAGCTCTTAGATATTTGCTCAAGAAATGCATGTATTCCGAGACTCCGCCAGGATGTGGATAATAAGAGTCAGAACTGAGAAGTATCTTCAAATTGAATTCTCCATCATTATAATAATAGTAATAAATTTCAGAAAGTCAAATACTTTCTTAACGAATAGAGGGCTCGAGATGGCTAAAAGATGGCTCGAGAGGGCGATGAATGGCTACAAAGGAGAAATGGAAAATTGGGTGAAGTCCCTTACAGCCTTTTGTAAACCTTTTTAAAATGTATTGACAAATGGTTTTAATTTGATATAATAAAGCTTCGAATAGCAAAACTATTCGAAGGAGGACTTATATAAATGAAAAGTTATTCACAAGAAGAGATGAATAAACTGCTTGAAGCTTCTTTTGTCATGCCAAAAGAGGGTGAGATTGTGAAGGCTACTGTAATTAAACAGACAGAGAATGGTGTACTTCTAAATCTCGGTTTAAAGGCAGAAGGTTTTCTATCAATTGAAGAATTTCCCGTGTCTGAAGAAGCCGCTGTTGGTAAAGAAGTTTTCGTATTCCTGGAGGCGTATGAGAATCGCGATGGGTTTCCAGTAATATCTAAGAAGAAGGCTGATTTTCAACTTGCCTGGGACAAGATAAAACACCTGTATGAGAATGGTGAACTTGCAAATGCCGTAATTAAAAAACGCATAAAGGGTGGGTTTGCTGTTGACATTATTGGAGTAGAGGCATTTCTCCCGAGTTCCCAGATTGAATCAAGATCACAATCTGACATTGATGCAGCGATTGGTCAAAAAATTGGTGTGAAAATTATAAAGATAAACATGATGAGGAAGAATATTGTCGTTTCTAGAAAACGCGCTGTAGAGGAAGAACAGGTAGAAGTAAGGAAAAAGCTATTTGTTAAGATTAAGGTTGGTGATATAATCGAAGGAGAAGTACGTAATATAACTGATTTTGGTGCTTTTATTGACATCGGCGGAATCGATGCATTATTACATATAACCGATATCTCATGGCCCAAGATAACACATCCAGCTGAGGTTTTGAAGCTCAATACCAAGATAAAGGTGAAAGTATTGATTATGGATCGCGAGACGGGCAGGATTGCAGTGGGTCTTAAACAATTATCACCACATCCTTGGGAAAAGATTGAGAAAAAATTTCCAGTAGGTACAAGGATTAAAGGAAAGGTGACAAGCGTTGTAGATTATGGCGCATTTATCGAGATCGACAAAGGTGTTGAAGGGCTTGTTCACATTTCGGAGATGACGTGGAAAAAGGACGTTAGAGATCCAGCAAAGATTCTTAAACCGGGTGAGATTGTTGAAGCTGTCGTTTTATCTGTTGCGCGTGAAGAAAGAAGAATTTCGCTTGGGATGAAACAGACAACGCCCGATCCTTGGTCAATAGTAGATGAGAAATTTAAAGTTGGTCAAAAAGTCGTTGTTAAAGTCAGTAATTTGAAAGATTTCGGTGCTTTTGTTCAACTTATGGACGGAGTAGAAGGGCTTATACATATAAATGATTTTTTCTGGGATAAGAAAGTTAAGAAATCTTCAGATTATCTTAAGAAAGGGCAGAGGGTTGAGGCAGTAATTCGAACCGTAGACCGTAAGAATCGTAGAATTTCGCTAAGTATAAAACACACAAAAGAGGATCCATTTACTGAATTTGTTGAAAAATATTCAGAAGGTGCAAAAGTAACTGGTAAAATCAGTGATGTTCTTCCAAAAGGAATAAGGCTTATGCTCGAAGGTGGTATTGAAGAATTTATCCCAGCAAACTACTTAGCAAAGCACGGTAGGAAACCAAAGGATTTGTATAAGCTTGGTGACGATATTGAGGTTATTATCAGAAAAATAAATCCGAGACTGCGGAGAATAATTCTTACTGAAAAAGAATCACATAAGCAACCAGTAAAAAAGAAGGAAGTAGTAAAACCTAAAGCCACTGATAAATTTACCATCGGGGATATTATCGGTGCCCAAAACAAAATCAAAGAAAGTAAATAGATTTCTTTCATAAATTAATATTGCAGAAAATATTCAATTTGGGCTGCAAATTAAATCAGTATGAGGGTTTTTGTTTGCTTAAAAACTTCTCAGATATTGAAAATCTCGTTATTGTAAATACCTGTTGTGTTACTAAAGAAGCAGAGATAAAATCACTGAGGAAATTTAGACAATCGCTCAAACGGTATCCAAACAGTAAAGTTATTGCAACTGGCTGCGCATGCCGGGTTTATCCTGAGAAGTTTTCTGCAGCTTATCAAGTGATTGATAATGTTCAGAGAAATAGCATAATCAAGGGTATATTTCCAGATCCCGGCAAGGCGAGGTTCTTTTTAAAGATTGAAGATGGATGCAATGAAAAATGCACATACTGTATAGTTTCAAAGGTCAGAAATAAAATCGAGAGTAAAACAATAGATAATATTAAGGAAGAGATTTATTGGGCAATTTCACTCGGTTATAAAGAGATTGTTCTGGTTGGTGCAAATATCGGGCTATATGGAATTGATCTGGGACTGCATTTAATTGATTTATTACAGGCATTAAAGGGTATTCCTGATTTACCTCGTATAAGACTTTCATCAGTTGAACCAAAATTTATTGATGCAGAGTTAATTCAATGTCTTAAAGACTATCCTGTGTGCCGTCATTTTCATATCCCAATACAGAGTGCTGATGATAATATTTTATCCCGGATGAGAAGAGGTTATGATGCTGCACATCTAAAAAGAAGTCTCGATTTAATCAGTAGAAATTTTGACGACATAGCAATAGGTGGAGATGTTATTGTAGGTTTCCCGGGTGAAGGAGAGGAAGAGTTTTTAAACACATATAAGTTTATAGAATCCAATCCTTTTACCCACCTTCATGTATTTCCTTACTCACCACGACCTGGTACTGAGGCATACGATTTGGGCGATCCTGTATTGCGGGAGGAAAAGAAGCGGCGGCTCTGGGAACTTAAAAATTTAATTGCTGAGAAAAACTATCAATTCAGAAAAAATTTGCTTGGCAAAACATTTAACATTATTGTAGAAACGAATGCAGATATTATTTCTGGTTTGACTGATAATTATATTCGGGTGGAGGTTAATGGCGATTATGATAAGAATACACTTATAAAAATAAAAATCAACGAAGTTTCAAAGAATAAGACCTATGGTTCTATATAAATACAGTTACCCGATTTATCCAGCCCTTTTGTAAAAGAGCGGGATTTATCGGGTGTATTATACTATATGTTCCCCTTTGTTATTGCAGGGGCTCCTTCTTATCCTGTCATTGCGACCCCGCACTTTTGATAAAAGTGCGGGGGAAGCAATCTCACCTCCCTTTGTCATTGCGAGGCGAAGCCGAAGCAATCTCCAAGTCCGAGATCAGCATAATCAATGCGAGTTAAAAAATTCTATATCAAAACTTTTGGTTGCCAGATGAATAAGAATGATTCTGCCATTTGTTTACTTGACAAATACTAAAAAATGTGTAAAATTCGTGTTGTATGAATATTTACGATAGTTACTTAAGAGATAACTAACATGAAAAATAATACAGCAAAAAAATATTTTGGCCCCAAGGAAACTGAAGTAATTGCAAGACTTTCTTACGAGAAAGCAACCTTAATTACAAAAGAGCAGTTTGACAAGTGGTTTGAGTTTAAACCCGCACTGCGGAAACAGATAATTTTTAGGCTCAAGAAAAAAGGCATACTGACTGCTATAAAAAGGGGACTTTATTTTTATTCACCTCTTGAATCGGGTCCGGCAGGAAGTAGTATAAACGAGTTCCTTGTACCGCCTGTTTTTTTTCCAAGAGGCAATTACTATGTAGGGTATTCAATTATGTATAACTATTATGGCTTTACAGACCAGATTTTTCAGACAATGTATATCCTTAATACCTCTTTGCAGCGTGAAAAAACAATAGGCAGCATGAGATTTAGGATGGTCAAGATACCTTTGCAAAGGATGTATGGGCTTGGAAAAATAAAAATAAAGGATACCGAGGTTATTGTAAGCGACAAAGAAAGGACTCTTATTGATATGTTCTATTTTTCAGGGCCTGTCGGTGGACTAAAGACAGCATTTGAGATATTAAAAGAACAGGCAAAAAATCGTAAGGTTAATGTTGGTAAATTGGTTAAATATGCTGCTAAATTTCCCAATATTTCAATTCGAAAAAGGATAGGTTTTGTTTTGGAAAAGGCAGGCATTAATTATAAGAGACTTGAGCCTTTGCTTAAGACCGTAAGAAATACATCCCTTGTTACGCTTTATCCCTCAAAATCAAGAAAAGGCAAAATAAATACGAAGTGGATGGTAATTGAAAATGTTACATAGCAATAAAGATGAATTTCTGAAAGTTTTGGAGAGAACCTCTGCGCAAACAGGTTTCCCTTTAAGACTTCTTGAAAAGGATTATTACATTAGTATTGTGGTTTCAGACATAAATGAATTAAGTAAGGATTTGATGTTTAAAGGCGGTACTTGCCTGAGTAAAATTTATTATTCATATTATCGTCTGAGTGAGGATTTAGATTTCACACTCAAACTGTTGGGTAATAAGTCAACGAGAGCAGTAAGGAAGAACGCCATTAAGCCGATAAAGAAGCAAATCAGGTCTTTTCTTAAGAAATATGACATGAGTATAAAGGATTTGGACAAAGCAGGACACAGGGAATCAACGCAATATATCTACTCTCTTGATTATGAGTCTGTTGTTTTCAATAAGAAGGAATCAATAAAGCTTGAGATCGGCATGAGGTTTAATCCCCTTTTACCCGCAGTTACAAAAAAAGTAAATCATAAATTTCTTCATCCTTTTACAAAAGAACCTCTTTTTGATACTAAATCAGTAAATTGTCTTGCGTTGAAAGAATTAGTTGCCGAAAAACTAAGAGCGGCTGCTACAAGAAGGGTTATCGCAGGAAGGGATTTTTATGACTTAGGTTATCTTTTGAGAGAGAAGTTCAATTTTAAGGACAAAAAAGTGCTTGAACTTTTCAGGAAAAAGCTTGAAGAAGATAGCTTTTCCTCTGATCTAAAAAAATATCGAATTAACCTTGGCAGGATAGATAAGGAAATCGAAGAGATGATGTCAAGGATCGAAGATGAATTATTTCCCGTCTTGACACTTGATGAACAGAAATCTTTTAACATGGCCAAAACCCTTGATGAGCTTAATGCGGTATTTGGGGGTATCAAATAGACTAACATGGTTCGCATTTCTACAGAAAAACAGGCAAAAGAAGGTTATTCGATAGAATTTCAACTAAATTCAAATATAAGCCCATAGAAAATCATAATGTCAAAAGAATCAAAATCGTATAAAAATTCACCGAAAAAATTCTATATCAAGACATTTGGCTGCCAGATGAATAAGAATGATTCTTCGATCATTGCGCAGATACTACAAGATAATGGCTATGGATATGCCCGTGACCCCCAAAATGCCGATATATTTATTATCAATACATGTTCGGTCAGAGAACATGCTGAGCAGAGGGCATTAGGTTACATTTCGTCATTAAAAAATTGGCGAACAAAACAGGGGAGGATTTTGGCTGTAGTAGGTTGCATGGCTAAACGCTTGGCAGATGATATTGCTATAAAATTTCCGTTCGTTGATCTGATATTGGGACCTGATTCATTTCGAAAGATTAGTGGTTTTGTAAGCGAAATCTATTCAAAGAATACAAAAATTATTGAGACATCATTCAGTGGAGAAACATATTGTGGTATTTACCCAAAAAGGATTGGAGTATCAGATTTTGTCTCTATTATGCGGGGGTGTAATAATTTTTGTTCGTATTGTATTGTACCTTATGTTAGGGGTGAAGCAAGGTCAAGACCCATAGACGATATAGAAAAAGAAATAGAAAATCTCGTTAATAATCGTGTAAAAGATATAACGCTCTTAGGACAAAATGTGAATGAATATTTATATAAGGAGATAGATTTTGCAGGCTTGTTAAACAGGGTTGCTCAAATCCCGGGATTATTCAGGTTGAGATTTCTAACATCCCATCCAAAGGATTTAAATGATTTAATTATTCATGCAGTCAAAATGAACAAAAATATTTGTGAGTGGTTTCATCTGCCATTGCAATCTGGAAACAATCGTATTTTAAAATTGATGAATCGACGTTATACAAAAGAGGACTATTTCAAACTTATAAAAAGAATACGAAAAGAGATTCCAGATGCTACAATCACCACAGATGTGATTGTAGGTTTTCCTACAGAAACAGAGGAAGAATTTATGGAGACAATGTCTATTATGGAAGAGATTGGGTTTGACAATGCTTATACGTATCGTTATTCACCACGTAAAGGGACAAAAGCATATGAGTATGAATCTCTGCCTGAACAGGTGATAAAGAGTCGATTAGAAAAACTGATAGCATTTCAGGGTGAAATTATTATTGAAAAGGCAAAACAGATGATAGGCAAGAAATATGAAGTTCTGTTTGAATCAAAGGCAAAGAATGGCGCAACCCGAGGCAAGACAAGGGGAAACAAGGATGTCATTGTCGAACAGAAGATCTGCCCTGGAGAGGTGCGTGAGGTTATTATAAAAGAGGTGAGAGGAAGAACACCGAAGGGCAACCCCGCACTTTGTTCAGCATACGCAGACGGATAATTCTTTTAAATTTTTATGGGTTCTGCAGAACGCATACGCATTGCATATACAATGAGTTAAACAAAGTGCGGGGTGAATTATGAAAGACCTGAATAAATATATTGACCAGACAATTTTAAAGCCTGAGACAACGGAAAAAGAGATTTTAGAGTTCTTAGATGGGGTGAAAAAGCACAAATTCTGTGCAGCTGTTATAAACCCCTGCTGGGTAGAATTGGTGCGTAAAAATCTACCCAATGGAATCAAGGTATGCAGTGTTGTGGGTTTTCCATTAGGTGCCTCAAGCACAAAGAATAAGACTTTTGCAACTGAAGATTTGATCACAAAAGGTTGTGATGAGATTGATATGGTGATGAATATTGGCAGATTTAAGGGCAAAGATTATAAATACGTGAGTAAAGAGATAAAAGCGGTTGTTAAGGCAGCACAGGGAAGGATTGTAAAGGTAATTATTGAAACCTGTCTATTGACTGATGATGAAAAAGGGGCTGCCGCAAATATTATAGAGCAAAGCGGAGCTACATTTGTAAAGACTTCAACCGGTTTTTCAAAACAAGGTGCTAATATAAAGGATGTTAAGATGCTCAGACAGATTGTTGGTCCTGATTTTGGAGTAAAGGCATCAGGAGGTATCAGGGATTATGCCTTTGTAATGGAATTGATCGATTCTGGTGCAAATCGTATAGGTACTTCTACTGGTGTGAAGATAATGGAGGAGCTAAAGCGCACAGCGCTTTAGGAGACACGGAGACACGGAGACAAGGAGAGACGGAGACTGGGAGACAAGGAGACAAGGGGACAAGGAGGCCCGCCTTCGGATGCAGTCACGCTTTGCTGAAGAATTTAATGAGCTGAATTAACTAAATAAACTTAAGAAATTTATCCCGCTGTTTGAAAATACGGCGGGACCAGAAAAACCAGATTAACGTTATTATTGGATATTAGTTTTAACAAAACTCCTACAATATCGAGACTTTTCGAAATCACCCCTTGACAAAACCCGATTTTCCACTATAATATAATGTCAGAAAGGGGGTGTAAATTTAATGACAAAAGTGATTGTGTACGAAGGTGAATCCTTTGAGAATGCAATACGTCGCTTTCGTAAATCGGTTGAGCGTGCTGGTATTTTAAAAGATGTTAGACGGCATGAAATTTATGAAAAACCGAGCGAAAAGAAAAAAAGACGTCTTATTGCAGCACGTAAAAAAGAATCGAAGCGGCGGAGGGAGGAAATATAGGAAGAACCCATGCCGAAGAGGTCTTAGAACTCCCCAAGGTCCTGAACATACTTGCAGTTTTCTGTCAGATTGAAGCCACAAAACAGAAGATGAGGCATTTTTTGCCATTTAAAACACAAACTGCAGTAGAATTAGAATTAAACAGGGTAAATGATTTGAAAAAGCTTGGTGAGTTTGTTCAACTTAATATACCGATGGAACCTGGTTTTCTTAAGAAAGAATTACCAGGTCTGCTTTATTTGACTGAAGAACAGTTTGTTCAGTTAAAGGATTGGTTTATCTTTATCAATAATCTAAAAAATAGATTTAGTAAGACACCAGTCAAAAGTTTCTTTAACAAATTGAAAAATTATCATGATATTGTGGAGAGAATTACTGCCAATATTGATGATGATAACCAAATTCGAGATAAAGCGACTGATGAATTATTCAAAATACGAACCCGAAAGCGAAGATTAAAAAACAATATCCAGAAAACATTAAATAATCTGTTGATGAATCGGTCAAATTTCTTTACTGATACTAATATTGTTGAAAGAGGCGGAAGATATGTAGTTCCGGTCAAAAGGAATTTTAAAAAGGATGTACCGGGCATAGTCCATTCCTATTCAAACTCAGGAGAAACAGTCTTCATAGAACCTATAGAAATAACTGATGATATTGCTACATTAATGGAATTGAATGAGACTGAAAAGCAGGAGATTGAGAAAATCCTGAAGAACCTTACTCAGATTATTCTTTCTCAGGTAGACGAAATTGAGCAGGATATCGAGATTATTATTGATCTTGACCTTTTGTTTGCTAAGATACGATATGCCGAGGATTTGAATGCGACAATGCCTGTTTTTACTGATACCTTGAATATAATAAGCGGTTTTCATCCTATTTTAAAGAGGGTTAAACAAAATGTGGTTTATCTCAATTTGAAAATTAATTCAAAGAAAAGGATTCTTCTAATCTCAGGGCCAAATGCCGGTGGTAAAACAGTAGTTTTAAAGACAGTAGGGCTAATTGAATTGATGGCAAAATGTGGTTTATTCATTCCTGTTGGAGAAGGCAGTACTATTCCGTTTTATGATAATGTTTATGCAGATATTGGCGATGAACAAAGTATTGAATCCCACCTTTCTACGTTTGCAGCCCATGTAAATCAGATAAAAGAAGCATTAAACGGAAATGAAAGCTCCCTTGTCCTATTAGATGAACTTATGAGTCAGACTTCAGTAGAAGAAGGTTCAGCCCTTGCTTCAGCAATAATGGAGGAGTTTGCACGTAAAAAAAGTACAGTGCTTGCAACGACTCATAATGAAAATTTAAAAATATTTGTGAGCAAAAGGTCAGATATGTTAAATGGCGGCATGGAATTCACAGATAGACCGACATATCGACTCATTTTGGGTATACCCCAACCGAGTAATGCCCTTAAATTAGCGAGCAAATTGGGTGTTGGTAAAGGTGTTATTGAAAATGCACTCAAATATCTTGATAAAGATAAAATGTCATTAAATAAGCTATTTGAGGATTTATCAAAAGAATTAAAGGCAGTTCAGGAGGAGAGGCGAAAGTTATCTGTTTTAATAGAGGACTATGAATTGAGATTTAATGAGTTAAATTCCAAAAAAAGAAAAGAATTAGAAGAGCTAAAGACAAAATACAAAAGAGAGTTTATTCAGGCAAAGAGAAGTATAGAAAAATTAATAAAAGATCTGAAAAAACAAGGGCCAAAACCAGAAGCAGTACGTGAGATGAGGCGTTTTTTTGATGAAAAACTCCAGATCGATGAGGTTTATAGTTCTTATTACCCAAAAATAGGAGAGATTGTCAGGATTAGAGATCTGAAAAGAGTTGGACAGGTTATTGAGGAACAGGGTGGTAAATTTAAAGTTAGTCTTGAAAACATATATTACTGGGTAGATTCCAGAGACATAGAGTCGATCAAAGCGAATAATTAATTTTAAAATATGATTGAGAAGGAAAAGATCGAAGAGATAAAAAGGCAGACTGACATAGTTGCCACAATATCTCAGTATATTAGGTTAAGGAAGGTTGGAAAAAATTATCGGGCACTATGCCCATTTCATACTGAAAAAGATCCGTCCTTTTATGTAAACCCGGATAAGGGAATATTTTACTGTTTTGGGTGTAAGAAAGGTGGGAACGCAATTACTTTCCTTATGGAATATGAGAAATTAGATTTTCCCGCGGCGGTTAGAAGATTGGCGAAAAATCTGGGTATTGAGATTGATACGACAAAGGGCTTGAAATATAAGGAATTATACGAGGTGAACGAGCTGGCAGGTCAATTCTATTCGCTCTGTTTATTAAAAGAGATCGGGAAAAGAGGACAGCATTATCTGAATGAGCGTAAGATTGATATGACTAAATTAAAGGATTTTAGACTTGGTTATGCACCTTCTTCTGGCGGGCTTGTAACTTTCATGAGGCAAAAAGGAGTTTCAATAGAAAGGCTTAAAAAGGCCGGTCTTATTTCTACATCCGCGTATAATAGAGAGAGGAGTCGTGAAATATTTAGAGGTCGACTTATTTTCCCTATCTACAATATTTCTGGTAGGGTGATTGGTTTTGGGGGGCGTGGAATTGATGATTATATAAAACCTAAATATCTTAATTCTCCTGAAACACCAATATTCAAAAAAGGGGAAGTTCTTTATGGTTTATTCCAATCAAAGGATAATATTAGAACTAAAGGCGAAGTAATACTTGTTGAGGGATATTTTGATCTGTTGAGTCTGTTTCAGAAGGGTCTTAATAATGTTTGTGCACCTCTGGGCACTTCCTTAACAGACAAGCAGGCTATATTAATTTCGCGATTTTCAAAGAAGGTTAATATTTTATTTGATGGAGATTTGTCAGGAGTTAAAGCCGCTTTGCGGGCAATCGGTTTACTCATTAATGCTCAGGTTGATGTGTTTGTGGCATCCTTACCAGAGAATTCAGATCCTGATACGTTCATAAATCAAAGCGGTGTAGACAAAATGCAGGCAATTATTGATGAGGCACAAGACTTTTTTCATTTTTATAAAAAGGTTGTTAAGACTGATACTGTTGAGCAAGAAGTTATTTTAATTAAGGACATAATACAGATAATTAGTAATATCCGAGATGAAATAAGATATGATCGCTACCTTAAATATGCCTCCCGTGTTTTTGATATCCCGATTGACATCATAAAAAAAGAAATGGGAAAAAAGGAAACAACTTTAGAAAAGCCTGCTCATGATTTTAAAATCACACAAGAACAAAGAGTAATGGCAATGATACTGAATACAAAGGAACATTTTACACTTGTAAAAGATATTTTAAAACCCCAAGATTTCAGCGAAGAAGGTTTAAAAGGGCTTTTTAAATTACTGTTAAGAGGTGAAATTTTTGATATATGTGATTTATCTGAAGTAATAGATGAAAGATTAAAAGAAAAGTTGCTTTCAATAATAATGAAAGTAGAATCAGTACCAAAGCAAGCTTTTTTAGAGGCCTTGATACGTTATAAGGGCGGTATTGAAGAAAAGAGGATCCAGTTAAAGATAAGTGAAGCTCAGGCAAATGGTGACGAACAGGCTAGAACAAAATATTTGAAACAGCTTAATACTCTTAAGCAAAAAATGCTTAAGATTGACTTAGATAAGGTGATAGCAGATAGTGATTTGTAAAATTTTAAAATTTGATGGTAAGGTTTATTTGATAAAAAAGGAGTGTGAAATTGAAATTTTCTCGGAAGATATTTAATAAAGCAAAATCAATGGGGAAGATTTCCCTTGATGATATTAATAAGTTAATACCTGAGAAGGCGACGCCAGAAGAGATCGATGAAATTTTAGCTGTATTGTCAAAACATGATATAACTATTGTACAGCAAGGTAAAAAAGCACCTGCTAAACGCCCTCGTCCAAAAACTTCTTTGAGACCTGAAGAACCAATCAGGGCTTATTTTAAAGAACTTGCCAAATATGATCTTTTGACCAAGGAAGAAGAGTACGAATTAGCAGTAAAAATCGAAACTGGTTACAGGATGATTGAGCGTCAATTTCTTCCCTTTCCCTGTGCGATTCATAAGATACTTGAAACATGTCGGCAAGTCGAACAATGCCACAAGAGCCTTGACCAGATCTCGCGTGTTGAAATTGAGGCAATGATGGATAAACGAACATTTTGGGCAGAGAGACAGCGTTTTGTGCGACGGGTTAAATCAATACAAAGGGATTATGATTCACTTATTCAGTTCTACAAAAAATATCGAAAGGATAAATCCAAGACAATTGAGTGGCGAATATTTGAAAAGGAAGAGAGGATTTTAAGGAAATTTTCTATTCTTTCCCTTCAGCATAGTGTTGTTAATATCGCGATACACATTTTTAAAGAGAGGATAGAAATGTTAAAGCAAGTAGAGAAGATTTTACCCAAATTGAGAAATAAAGACGAAATACATCTGTATATAAAGCAAAGAAAATTTTTATTAAAAGAACTTAATATTGACAGCAATAGCATAAAAGAAACCTTGATGATCGTTGGGTCGTGGGAAGATTTAATAAATCGAGCAAGGCAAAGAATGATTGAAGGTAATATGAGGTTGGTAATTTCTATTGCCAAAAAATATGTGAATCGCGGGTTAGAATTTGCTGATCTTGTTGGTGAGGGTAATAACGGTCTTATTAAAGCTGTTGAAAAATTTGATTATCGGAAAGGATACAAATTTTCTACATATGCTACATGGTGGATAAGGCAGGCGATCACCCGGGCTATTGGTGATCAGGCAAGGACAGTGCGGGTTCCTGCACATATACTTGATACCATGAATAAGGTTGCCCGCGCCAAGCGTGATATGATTCAGGATTTGGGAAGGGAACCTACAGTTGAGGAAATTGCCAACCGCCTTGAGATTCCAACTGACAAGGTGCGAATGGCACACAATATTTCGTTAATTCCAATTTCTCTTGATAAGCCGATAGATGACGAGGAGTCGAGTTTTGTTGGCGATTTTATTAAAGACCCCCTGGCTGATTCTCCATCACGAAGGGCTGCCATATCAGTTTTAAAAGATCGTTTTAATGAAATTTTGAGAGATTTACCTAAAAGGGAAGAAAAAATTATAAGATTACGTTTTGGATTAAATGATGGTCTACCAAAGACCTTAGAAGAAGTTGGCCAGTTGTTTAATATTACAAGAGAAAGGGTCAGGCAGATTGAGGCAAAGGCATTAAAGAAACTCCGTCACCCAACACGACTCCGTAAATTACAGATGTACAAGGATTTGATTGACTAGATAAACAGTTTTAAAATTTCAGATTTTAAATTTCAAATTGGAAATTTGTAAAAATATGGAATAGAAAAGTGTCAACATAGGGGTCAGTTCTTGAAAAGGGACATTTCATATCATGAATGGAATGTGCCCTACAGATTTGATCCTATTATTTCCTAGGGACAGGGAAGCAAGATGTAAGAGACAAGAAGTAAGAATACAGAATAAATTAAAAATTTGCAATATGAAATCTACAATGTTTTAATCTCTTGACTCTTTATCCGTTTTGGATATAATAGAGCATGGGAAAATCAAGAAGTGTTTTGAAGAATATTAGAAAGACGGCGCGGCGGCGCAAGGCAAATCTTATTAAAAAAAGGAAATTGAAGGGCGCAATTAAAAAGATTAATAAGATCAAGACAAAAAAAGCGGCATTAAAGTCTTATCCTAAAGTTCAGACGATAATCGATAAGTCAATTCAGGATGGTCTTATTAAAAAGAATACTGCGGCTCGCTATAAATCGCGTCTTATAAAGCACATAAACAGTCTAAAATAATTACCCCAAAAAAGTAGTCCTAAAACCAAAGAAAAAAGTAGTTGCGGGCTGCCTCGTATTGTATCAGGTGGGCAGATGCATGGAATATTCTTTTATATAGATTGTATAGAAGAATGAAGGAGGAAAAATGAACAAGACTTTTTTGATTGGTTTAATAATAGTGTCGCTTGGTTTGGTTTCTGGATTTACGCTTTTTAACTCAAGCGATGCATTGAATCTAAATATCCCAATTGTGGATATGAAAGGAAGATTAGGTAAATGTCAGGTTGATATACTTGACCTGGATGATAATGTTGTTGGCAGTGCATATCGGTTTGTGTATGTTAATAAAGAGTACTATTCACTGCCGATTAAGGCAAAAATAAAAGAGAAAGTGGATGATTATGACCTGTTGCGTGTTAAGGTAACATTTAAAAATGAAATGCAGATTTATTCACTCTATCAACTCCAGGATAGGATGATCGTAAAAATTCTTGGTCAGAATGAATTCATCAAAGGTACACCGATTAATTATCGAATTGTTGTTCAAAACCAGAAGACTAATGAACCTATTAAAGATGCCAAGGTGAAGATAAGTTTAAAAACAGAGGGACGAGAGAAAGAGCTTTTTAATGGAGTGACAGATAGATCAGGATCATGCAGGGTAGATTTCAATCTTCCTGATGATATTGAAAATGCAGACTTGCATTTTGAAATTGTATCAGATATTGGCAGGGACGAATATGATACAAACATAAAATTATTGAGCGGTAATCTTACTTATCTTGTTACTGATAAACCAATTTATCAACCAGGGCAGACAATACATATTCGTACGCTCTCATTACGTAAACCAGAGCTTTGTGCAGTAGAGGGCGATGATCTCACTTTTGAAATAGAGGATAGTAAAGGTAATAAAGTATTTAAAAAACTATTGAAAACTGATGATTTCGGCACAGCATATATCCAGTTTCTGCTTGCTGATGAGGTCAATTTCGGTGATTATACGATAAGGGCAATACTGGCAGGCGAGAAGATTGAAAAGACTGTGAAGGTGGAAAAGTATGTACTTCCAAAGTTTCGGATTACTCTAGAAACAGAAAAAGAGTTCTATTTGCCTGGAGAACACATGACAGGAGATATTGATGTTCAATACTTCTTTGGAAAACCAGTTGCCTATGGCAAGGTCAAGATTACTACTTATAAATATGATATTGGTTTTCAAAAAGAAGCTGTGATTGAAGGGAAATGCGACAAAAACGGTATGTACCATTTTGACTATACACTGCCTGATTATTTTGTTGGTGAACCATTAGAAAAGGGCGATGCATTTATTCGGCTCGATATCGAGGTCATTGATAAAGCAAATCACAGTGAGAAGACATCTCAGAAAAAGAAGATTGTTCAGGATGTGATAGGTCTTTCAATTGTACCTGAAGGTGGTGTATTAAGACCCAATCTTGAAAACCGAATTTATGTTCTTGCCAATTACCCTGATGGCACCCCATGTGTAGCACAGGTTGATATGGATATCAATGGTAAGAAGATGAAAGCCAAAACAGATGATTATGGCATAGCCGAATTTCTGTATACACCTAAAGATTCAAGGTCTGAGATACTTGTTGAGGCAAAAGATGAAAAAGGTGAGACTGCACAGATAAAAAAGGAATTTTCAATGGATATTGACCGTGACCAGATAATAATGAGAATGGCACGTGGTATTTACAAGGTCGGAGATAATATCGATTTGCAGTTTTTAACTACAAAAAGGAGTGGCAGGATTTATCTTGATATAATAAAGGACAATCAAACTGTTCTTACAAAATCGGTCAGTATAAACAATGGTAAGGGTAATTACAAGTTGAATCTTAGCCCGGACATTTCTGGATCGATCTGGCTTCACGCCTATATTGTGACGCCAGGCAGTGATATTGTCAGGGATACAAGGTTCTGTTATGTACATTCTGCTGATGATTTATTCATTGGAGTGAAGGGTAATAAGGATGAATATCTGCCTGGTGAAGATGGCGAGATTCTATTTACAGTTACTGGTAAAGATGGGAGACCAAAGGTTGCAGCTTTGTGCATAGCAATCGTTGATGAGGCGGTTTTTGCTGTTTCTGAACTGCATCCAGGTTTAGAAAAGGTTTATTTTACTCTTGAAAAAGAGATATTAAAGCCACGCTATGAGATTCATGGATTTGAACCGGCAGAGATCGTAAGGAAACCTGGTATTGAGCCACGTGCAGAGAATGTTATGTTCTCGACCCTGACGCCCAAAGAGCCATTTTCAGTCAATTATACAACACCTCAGGAAGTAGACAATAAAATAAAGACAGCTTTTTACAATAGATTAATAAAAACCAGGGATAAAATCTACTCGGCAATTAACCAGTATTATGCAAAACATAATCAATATCCAGGGAGCGAGCATGGTTTAGATGTATTAGTTGAGGAAGGGTTTTTAAAGGAATCCGATTTGCTCGACCCATGGGCAAGAAGGTATCGCTTTACTACAAGTGGTGATTACATATCCTGGTTTAATATTTTATCTGCTGGCCCAGATGGTGTTTTTGATAATGAAGATGATATTAATGAATGGGCATTGCACTGGGAAGGAGAAATGCTTGAACAGGTAGCAGATCGTGCAATGGTACCTATGGCTGCGGTTGCAGGAATTGCGGAAATGAAAAAGGCAGGTGAAGCGAGAACGGAAACAGGCAAAAAACTTGGGATTAAAAAACCTGGTGAACCGCGTGTCCGTGAATTTTTCCCGGAAACATTCGTGTTTGAGCCGGCATTGATTACAGATGCAAAGGGCGAGGCGAGAATGTCAGTAACCATGCCTGATGCCATTACAACGTGGCGCATAACTGCATTTGCATCTTCGCAAAAAGGAGAACTGGGTTCAATTCTGTCCCAGCTCAAGGTATTCCAGGAATTCTTTGTGGATATTGATCTTCCTGTGGCACTAACTGAAGGCGATGAAATATCAATACCGGTTGCGATCTATAATTACCTGCCAAGAGAACAGGAGATTAGACTTGTCCTGCAAGAAGAAGAATGGTTCGATATTTTAGAAAAGAGCGAGATTAAAAAATCCCTTAAAAAAGATGAGGTTTCAGTTGTCTATTTTCCGATAAAGGTCAAAAAGATCGGTTATTACTCAATACTCGTCAGGGCATATGGTGAGGTAAAATCAGATGCAATAAAGAGGATGATCGCAGTGTTGCCTGATGGTAGGAGATTTGAAAATATAATTTCTGACAGACTTGAGGGTACTGTTTCAAAAAATATTTCCTTTCCGCAGAATGTAATAAAGGATGCCAATTCACTCATGCTTAAGATATTCCCGGGAATTTACTCACAGGTTGTAGAAGGTCTTGATAAGCTCTTTGGTGTACCTTTTGGTTGTTTTGAACAGACGACCTCAGTTACCTATCCGAATATCCTGATACTCGATTATTTAAGACAGACCGAGCAGGTTAAACCAGAGGCCGAGATGACTGCAGAAGAGTATATCAGTCTTGGTTATCAGAGGCTATTGTCGTTTGAGGTCAAAGGCGGTGGTTTTTCGTGGTTTGGTAATGCTCCGGCAAACAGGATATTAACTGCATACGGGTTAATGCAATTTAATGATATGGCAAAGGTCTATGAAATTGATGAAAGAATCATTGAGCGTACTGCACAGTGGTTAAAGAACCAGCAGAATAAAGATGGTTCTTGGTCTCCAGATAAACAGTACCTGCATGCTGAATCCTGGACTTCAATCCAGAAGAGTGAAATTCTGCCCACTGCCTATATTTGCTGGGCATTGGGTGATATTGGTGACAGGGGAACAGAGGTATCAAAGGCACTATCTTATCTGAAGAAGAATCTAAAAGCGGCAAAAGATCCATACATGCTTGCTCTTGTAGCTAATGCATTTGTTGCAGTTGAGCCAAAGGGTGGGACCACGACGGAAGTTCTTAAAAAACTTATTAGTATGGCAAAAGAAAAGGATGATGCAATTTACTGGGAATCAGATATACCATCAGTCACTTTTTCTCGGGGTAATGGTGCAAATATCGAGGCAACAGGACTCGCTGCCTACGCCCTGATAAAATCAGGCAAATACAGTGATGTAGTAAGCAAGGTTTTGACCCACCTGATTCGTTCTAAGGATGCACGCGGCATGTGGTATACTACACAGGGAACTGTTATTGCATTACGTTCTCTTGTTGCAGCACTTGGCGGTGTAGCAGAGGATATTGATGCTCAGGTTGCAGTGGTGATGAATGGTAAAAAGATCAAGGATTTGAGAATTGATAAAGACAATGCTGATTTAATGCACCAGATTGATTTAACTGATTATCTCGGTAAAAATAATACTGTTGAGATCAGTGTAAAGGGTGAAGGTAATTTTATGTATGAAATCACCAGTGCATACTATGTACCATGGAAAGTACTTCCGCGTCCAGCAAAACCACCATTTAATATAGATGTTGATTATGACCGTACAAAACTGTCTATTAATGATATTGTGAATATAGATGTTTCAATAAAGCTCAACAGACCAGGTACTGCACAGATGGTTATGGTTGATCTTGGTATTCCTCCAGGGTTTGAGGTGCAGACACCAACTTTGGATGAACTCGTTGGTAAGAAGATACAGAAGTATACAATTACACCACGGCAACTCATCATCTATCTTGATGAGGTAAGTTCTAAAAAACCGGTTCAGTTATCTTACAGTATTAAGGCAAAATATCCGATAAAGGCAAAGGTGCGTTCTTCACGTGTATACGAATACTATAATACATCTGATGAGGGAGTTGAGCAGCCGATTGAGATGAAGGTTACGTTGTAACACAGCGATATGGGGTCAGGTCTTGAAATTTGAAATTCGTCAAAGAATGATGAAATCTACGAAGTTTAATTTCAAATTTCAAGACCTGACCCCGTTTTCTATTTTTCCATATATATTGTTCTGATCGGGAAGGGGATGTTGATTCCTTCCTGATTATAGCGTTTGTGTAATGCCTTTACGAACTCATGTTTGACTAAATATTTGTTCACAAACTCCTTAACCCGCAATATGACAGTGAAGTTGATGCTAAAATCATCAAATGTATGATAGCGAATAAATGGTTCAAAATCAGACTTGCCACCCTGAACTTTGTGTAAAACATCTTTTGCGACATCAATCGTGGTTTTTTCCACTTTTTCAAGGTCACTATCGTAACTGACACCTACCTGAATCAGGACAGACATTTCTTTTGCAGGCCTATTATAGTTTGTTATGATAGTATTAGCAAGTTTCGAATTAGGCACTACGATTAAGTTGTTAGGAAGGGCTCGTATTGTTGTGTTCCGCCATGATATATCAGTAACATATCCTTCCTCTCCTGAATCAAGCTGGATATAATCGTCAGTTTCGACCTGCTTTGACATTATAATATGCAGCCCTGCAATAAAGTTTGAAAGGGTTTCCTGAAGTGCTAAAGCAACAGCAAGTCCGCCAATACCTAAAGCAGTAATTAGTGGTGTGATAGAGATTCCAAGTATCTGTAGTATGATGAGTCCACCAATAATTAAAATTGCAAACCTTGTTATATTGACGAATAGAGAGGATGATGGTAAAACTCCGGTTGCTTTTTTGCTATGGAGATTCACAAGGCCCACGGCAATTTTTGCAAGAACGACTGTTGCGGAAATGATTACAACAATAACGAGAATTTTCTGTAATATGCCCAAAATTGAGGGTTTTATTGAAAGGTTGAGCACTGCACCATATATACCACCAATACCGCACCATAATATGGCAATACCCCGGATTGATGCGATTATTAATTCATCGCCTTCCCAGCTTGTTCTTTCCGCAAACTTCTTGAGTTTCACAAGAATAATTTTTTCAATGATTATCCCTATAATAAAACCGCCTATGATAAAGGCTAATGATGTTATTAAGTGGGTTAATGTTAATACTTCAGTCAGCATATTCTGCTCCTTTTTTTGCTATGTATAAATTATATGAAATTTCGTGATCTTTTGTATTCACGAGCACTATTTTATGCGTTTTCTTACAGAAGTCAAGCCCATTTTCGAAACATCGGAAAATCAAGAGAAAAAGTGGAGGGAACTTTTCGTTCTTTTTTCTTGACTTTATTCAATATTTAAATATAATAACGATTATGAATAAGATACTGGAAGAAAAGGATTTCATAAGAAGGATTGAGGAGATTAGTAATCAGAAGGTTTCTGATTGTTATCAGTGTGGAAGGTGCACAGCAGGTTGTCCATTTGCCAAATTCATGGATGCACCTCCAAATCAGGTTATTAGATTTATTCAGTTGGGATTAAAAGACGACGTACTCGCGGCTTCTGCTCCCTGGTTTTGTGCAGCATGTCTTGTCTGTCAGACGCGTTGCCCAAGGGGTGTTGATATTCCAAGATTAATGGAGGCAGTTAGAATGATTCATCTTCGTGCAAAAGAGGGGTTGTTTGACGTTGATAAGATTGATAAAGAGTTAATGTTGGATGCGCCTCCACTTGCTTTAATGAGCGCGTTTAGCAAATATATTTATTAAATTAAATATGGAATTAGCGTATTATCCTGGATGTACTTTATATACAAAGGCAAAGCCTTTCAATACATCTTTACATAAATCATTTGAGGCACTCGGTGTAAAACTTAATGAACTACCACACTGGTATTGTTGTGGTACGACATTTGGTCTTGCCCATGACAATCGAATGTCTTTGATTGCACCTTTACGAATATTGGCAAAGGCACAGAAAGAGGACGGAAGAGTTATAGTACCTTGTTCTATTTGCTATAATACCCTGAAAAGGGCAAATTATATGCTTAAACAGGATACTGATGCTCTGGAGATTTTAAATGAACATCTTGAGGAATCCTATGATGGTAATGAGGCAGTTGTTCATCCCCTTGAATTTTTTAGAGATAATAAAGAACTGATCAAAAAGAAACTAAAAAAGGATTTAAAGGGCATAAAACTTGGTTGTTATTATGGTTGTCTTCTATTAAGACCAGAAAAAGAGATCCAGTTTGATGATCCTGAATCACCAACTATTTTTGAGGATTTTGTAAGTTTAATCGGTGCAACACCCATAGATTTTCCATTTAAGGTCGAGTGTTGCGGTTCTTATCTCGTTGTCAATTCTCCAGATGCCGCTATTGATGCTTCGTACAAGGTTTTAAAGAATGCTCAAGCTAATGGGGCCGAAGCGATTATTACAGCCTGCCCACTATGTCATTATAATCTTGATGCTTTGCAAAAGAAGATAAAGATAGTCCATTCAGAATTTAATGAGATTCCTATCTTCTATTTTTCACAGGTTCTTGCCATTGCACTCGGTGTGAAAGAGGAAAATATTGGTTTGGAACAAAACAAGATTTCACCAGTTAATCTGTTGAAGGAGTACAAATTATTATGAAAAAAATCGGTGTTTTTATATACTGTTTAGATTCTGCACAGCGTTGGAGAAGAAATGAGTACAGGTAATTTTGAACCTAAAATAGTCGGTTTCTTTTGTAAATGGTGTACTTCAGCAGCAGCCGATTTAGCCGGAACTTCAAGGAAAAAGTATCCGGCAAATATCATACCAATCAGGTTTTTTTGTTCTTCACGACTTGACGCTCAGCACATACTACATGCCTTTAATAATGGTGCTGATGGCGTATTAATCGGTGGATGCCATTTTGGTGATTGCCATTATCAGAATGGGAATCACAAAACTGCGCGTAGAGTGGCTTTTTTGCACCCCTTGCTTAAAGAGATGGGTATTGACCAGCGACGGCTGCGGCTCGAGTGGATTTCCGCTGCTGAGGGTGAAAAATATACGAAGGTGGTTCGGGAGTTTACTGAGGAGATTAAAAAATTGGGTCCGTTAAGAGGGAATAAATTATGAGAAATTATGAGGCGATGTTTATTTTTAATCCTGGTGTGAATGAAGAGAAACTCGAAAAAGAGATTAAAAGTGTAGAGAAAACAATTAAAACTCACGGAAAAGGTGAAGTAAAGTTTGATAATTTGGGTAAAAAAACTTTGGCATACTCAATAAGGAAATTCAATGAAGGAATATATGTCAATTATCAATTTACTGCACAACCGTTAGCAATTACAAAGATAAAAAATGCACTGAAACACAAGGAAGATATTTTACGTTTTATTGTATTTTTAGGAGGAAAGAAAAAATGAATCCACTCCGTCTTGGTTATCTCAATGCAGTATACTTAACAGGAAGATTGGTTGCCGATCCTGAGTTAAGATACACGCAGAAAGGGACACCGGTCTGTGACTTTCGGATTGCTTGCTCGCGACGTTTTAAGAATCGTGAGACAAGCGAATGGCAAGAGGAGACGTTGTTTATCAATATCGTAGCTTGGCAACGCCAGGCAGAAGCTGCCAACGATTATCTTAAGAAAGGTAGTGCTGTCCTTATTGATGGCAATTTAAGGTTAAGACAATGGGAAACAAGTCAGGGAGACAAGCGTTCAGCAATTGAGGTTGTTGCTCGTCGCATTCAGTTTCTTGATCTGCCTCCAAAGGATACAGATACAACAGATGCAACAGATGCAACAGATGCAACAGATACAGACGTTTCTGTGGATACTGGAAACGACACTAAGGATGTAGGGGATATTGATACCCCATTTTAAAATGATTCAAGAAAAAGAGGAATGGAAATGAAAAAGAAGAAAAATAGATGCCGTTTTTGTAAAAACAATATAGATGAGGTTGATTATAAAGATACATCGCTTCTCAAAGGGTTCACAAATGAACGGGGGAAAATTTTGGGCGCAAAAATTACAAAACTTTGTTCATATCATCAAAGGCGACTTACCCAGGCAGTTAAACGTGCAAGGGAGATTGCCCTGTTACCGTACGAGACAAAATAATGAAGATAATTTTATTAAAACCAGTAGAAAGACTTGGGAATTCATTTGATATTGTATCTGTAAAAGATGGCTATGCAAGGAATTATCTGTTTCCCAAGAATCTTGCAATTCGTGCTACTGAGGCGAATATTCAAGGGTTGGAGAAGAGTAAAAAGCGTTTTTCTAAGAAGATTGATGAAACAATGAAAATGAGTATGAGTCTTGCCGAACAGGTTAATTGTACAAGCATTAAGACAACCATCAAAACAGGTATTGATGGTAAATCTTTTGGTAGTATTACTTCTCAAGATTTAGCAGAGCTTTTGAAATCTGAGGGGCTTGAGATTGATAAGAAAAATATCGTTCTTAAGGAAGCAATAAAACACCCCGGGGTTTATGATGTAAAAGTCCATCTCGGTGAAAAGATAGATGCAGTATTTAAACTCATTTTACTGGAGGAAGGAGCTTAGATTTTAGAAGTTTCTGTTAACGCTGTTGTAGAAGACCAACAATTTAATAATTTCGTTGTATTATTAAAGGAAAAATACGGTGAGCGAACACTGCCAATATGGATAGGTGAACCTGAGGCATTAGCTATTGCCTGGTCACTTCAAGGCGTGAAATCACCGAGACCATTGACACACGATCTGTTGAAACTTATTATCGATACATTCCAGGCAAAAGTAGTTAAAATAATTGTAGTGGCATTAAAAGATGAGACATATTTCGCCAAGATATATATTGAATCGGACAGTAAAGTTTTTGTAATTGATGCACGTCCTTCAGATTCAATAGCGCTCGCCTTACGTACTAAAAGTGCAATTTTCGTCGATCCAAAGTTGATGAACGAAAATGGCGTAGTGCTTCAGGGAGATAAGATTGGACCGCAATTGAAGCGTCGTTTAAGAAACACCAAACCAGAACAGTTTGGAGATTTTAATTTAAGTAAATAATTAATCTAAGTATAATGTAAAACTTAATTGATGACCAGAAAGAAGAATTTATATCTCACTAAGGTTTCTAAAATTGAAAGAAGAATGATTGAAGAAATCCTTGCGCTGAAAAAACGAGAAGTCAATAAGATTATGGTTCCAACTAATGAAATTATTTCATTTGATTATGATAAAACCATTAGTGATGTTATCTCCGTTTATAAACAACACCATTTCTCACGATACCCGGTATTTTTTAATAACATAGACCAGATGGTTGGTGTTATTTTTATTAAAGACATTATTTCTTTCTGGAATGAATATAAGAATCACTTTGTTATCGAGTTTGTGCGGTTTCCTTATTTTATTTACGAAGATCATTCTGCTCTCGATGTGTTTCTTGAGTTGCAGAGGCTCAGAATTTCACTTGGTATTGTTATAGATGAATTTGGTGGTGTCTCAGGAATTATTACAGTTGAAGATTTGATTGAGGAAATTGTTGGGGAGATTGAAGATGAATTAGACAAAAGACAAAAACCTTATATCGAGAGAGTTTCGGAGAATGAGTATGTTATAAATACAAGAATGGAGTTGGATGAGTTTTCTGAATATTTTAATATGACAGTAGATGAAGATGATGTATCAACAGTCAGTGGATTGATATTAAAAATTGCCGACCGTATACCAAAGATTGGCGAGGAAATTACATATAAAAATTTGAGATTTTTAGTTTTGGAGGGAACGAGAAGGAAGATAAGTAAAGTGAAAGTGAAGAAAGTAGATAGTAGTTAGTAGACAGTAGTCAGTAGATAGATACAGAATACATAAAATTCAAATTCCAAGCACCAAAATCCAAAATTCAAAACACCACATCAACATTTGTACAAAAGTAAATATGGAATATTTTGGTCATTTGAGTTTAGTATTTAAATATTGTTTATGTTTCACATCGAGTGTTCGACACGAGACGGAGTTTCGAATTTAGATATTAGTATTTGTTCCTACACCAAAAAATTTGGTGTAGGAATTTAATTATGTAGTATTTCGTATATTATCTTTGCGATCTTTTTGCCAATGTTTGGTGCCTTTGCTATTTCCTCTTCGGATGCCTTTTTAATGGCTTCAGTGCTGCCGAAATATTTTAATAGGGTTAATTTCCTTTTTCCCCCGATGCCGCTTATTTTGTCGAGCACTGATTCAGTTATGTTTTTGCCTCTTACTTTTCTGTGATACCCGATTGCAAATCTGTGTGCTTCATCCCGCAATCTTTTTAGTAGAATAAATCCTCTTGATGAACCAGGAATTGATACCACATCACCATGTGGATTATAGAGTTGGTTACTCCTCTTGGCTATTGCAAAGACAGGTATATTAATATTTATTTCTTTGATTGCTTGAATTGCTGCACTCAATTGTCCCTTGCCTCCATCAATGAGTAATAGATCAGGCATTTTCTTTTCATTATTTAAGTCCCTTATACGACGCGAGACAATTTCTTTAATCATGGCAAAGTCGTTTTGTCCCCTGACCCTTTTAATCTTATACATTCTGTAACGTTGTTTATCGGGTTTACCGTCATGAAATGCAACTGAAGAACCTACTGCAAATTTTTCTTTAAGGTTTGAAACATCAAATGCTTCTATCCAGCGGGGTGGATTTTCTAAGTGCAGATGATTTTGCAGTTCGAGTATCGCGCCAGATGTTCTTCTTTTTATTACCCTTTTAGCGAGTTCACTTTCGGCATTTCTCTGTGCCCATTTTAAGAGTCTTTTGCTTTCACCTTTATTTCCGGTTGAGATTTTAACTTTAAATCCCTTTTGCATAAACCACTTCGATTGTATGCTCCACTCAAGAGATAATACAGCTATGACAATTTCGTTGGGGATGAATGATAAATGAGTGTATATTAGTCTGATAAATGAACTGGTTATCTCTTCATCGTTTACCTGTGGAGTAATTTTGAGATGAAATATTTCTTTTGACATAAGACGGTTCTCTCGTATTCTAAACAGACAGGCAACACAGTTGAATCTGCTTCGGCTGATGCCAATGACATCCCTGTCAATATTTGTTGTTGTGACAACCTGCTGGCGTTGAGATATTCTTCTGATTGCAAGTAATTGATCGCGGAGGATTGCTGCTGCTTTGAATTTTTCTTTTTTTGCATATCTCCACATTCTTTTTTCAATCTCCCTTTCCAGTTCATCAGAATTTCCCTTTAAGAATTTGATTGCCTTATTTGCTAAATTACTGTATTCTTTTTTATTGATTTGCCCTGTACATGGCGCACTGCATCTGCCAAGATTGTATTCTAGACAGGAACGTGCGTATTTTTTTGTTAAGTCTTTACTACATGATACAAGTTTAAAAATACGACATAATGCATCTCTTGTTTGTCTTAGAGCCCGTGCGCTTGTGTATGGCCCAAAAATAAGAGAACCATCAGGTTTTATATTTCTCGTAAAAACTATCTTGGGAAATTCTTCGTGCACTGTTATCTTCAGATAAGGAAATTTTTTATCGTCCTTTAAACGAACATTATATTTCGGTTTATTTAGTTTTATTAGCGATTCCTCAAGAGTCAATGCCTCAACATCAGAGTTTGTGATAATAATATCAATATCTACAGTATGTGACATTAAAATTCTATTGCGATTATCTTCTCTGCTGAGATAAGAAGACATCCTGCTTTTTAAATTCGCTGCCTTACCAATATAGATAATCCTATTTTTGTCGTTTTTGAATAAATAAACCCCAGGTGCCTGTGGCGCAGTTTTGATTTTGTTTTTTAAGCCACTCATAGTAGAATTATTGCTTTCATCGCAAAGTGTAAGGTGAGTCCATCATCGAGCTAACAATCAAATCACAAAATTCAAGCACCAAATCTCAAACAATATCCAAATTCCAATATTTTTTTCGTTTGGGATTTTAGTCATTTGGAATTCATTGGTCATTTGAAATTTGTAATTTGTAATTTTTCGTAAAATTGTGTTTATCATTGTCTAATTGTTTAATCAGTCAGCCATTTGACAATTTTACGACATTAGCCTTTCACCACTCCTATCGGTCTCATCCTTGCAACCTTTTTGGATATGCCAGCATTATGAACAGCATCAACGACCATATCAATATCCTTGTATGCCTCAGGAACTTCTTGTCTTAATACTTCACCGCTTGCTGATAGTACATAGATTCCTTTATCTGCCAGTTCCTTATCAATTCTTCGACCTTTTGTAAGTTGCATTGCCTTGGTGCGTGACATCACCCTGCCTGCGCCATGGCAGGTTGAGCCAAATGTTTCCTGCATTGCTTTTTCTGTTCCCAGTAACAGGTATGAGTGTGTTCCCATATCACCAGGAATAAGCACAGGTTGACCAATGTTTTTGTATACAGAAGGGATATCCTTATGACCAGCAGCAAATGCCCGTGTTGCTCCTTTACGGTGTACACACAAGGTTTTCATTTCGCCTGATACTTTATGTTCCTCAAATTTTGCGATATTATGCGCAACATCATAGATTAAATGCATTCCCAATTCTCTTGCCTTTTTACCTAATATCTTTTCAAATGATTCTCTGACCCAGTGCATAATGCACTGTCTATTTGCCCAGGCATAATTTGCTGCACACGCCATCTGCTCAAAATATGACTTTCCTTCAGATGAATTGATTGGTGCGCAAGCTAATTGCCTATCAGGAATATCTATTCCATATTTTCTTGTGACTTTTCCAAGCACCTTTACATTATCATCACAGACCTGATAACCCAGTCCTCTTGAACCAGTGTGTATCATTATGGTGATCTGTCCTACGTCATCTATTCCAAGGATTTTTGCTGATGCACGGTCGTATATATCTTCTACTATTTGGATTTCAAGAAAGTGGTTACCGGCACCTAATGTTCCTAATTGTGGTCTGCCGCGCTCAAGCGCTCTTCTTGAGACCCGGTCAGGATTTGCACCCTTAAGAGCGCCATTTTCTTCAATCTTTTCAATATCTTCTTTCCAACCATATCCCTTTTTCACAGCCCACTGTGCGCCATTTTTCAAAACTTCTTTTACCTCTCTTTCATCAATGCGGATTTTTCCTTTAGAACCTACCCCAGATGGAATGTTATTGAATAGTGATCTGACCAGCTCTTGTATTCTGTTTTTGATATCATTATGAGTCAAATCAGTCCGCAATAATCTAACACCACAGTTTATGTCATAACCAACACCGCCCGGGGATATGATTCCTTTTTCTGTATCAAATGCTGCAACACCACCAATGGGAAATCCATATCCCCAGTGGATATCCGGCATTGCCATGGCATAGCCTACTATACCGGGTAAAGTGGCAACATTTGCGATTTGCTCAGGAGCCTGGTCTTGTTTTATCTTTTCAATCATTTCCTCGGACGCATAGATAAGACCATCTGTTCTCATCCCTGGTTTATAAGTCTTTGGAATTCTAAATCTATTGTTATCTACTTTAATAAATTCACCATGCCATTCCATAAATGAACCTCCTTTATAGAAATTATAATCTTTTTCAGAAATATGTCAATGGTTTTGCACAAACGACTCTTTACTTCCCACTTCTTTCTTTCATTTCTACTTTTCATTTTAACATTTAACTTATTAATCCTTGACTTTCTTTAATTTATTGATTATCATAAGATATGAGCAGCACATTACTACTCATTTTTCTTACATTCAGCACATTGATAAAAGCCCAGGATCCATTGGGTAATGATATTTCTGGTGATGTCCAGATTGGTTCAGTTGGACGTATCCTAAAGAAACCAATTGTTGTTAGGATCATTGATAGTTCTGGTAAACCACAATCAAATATCAAAGTAGAATTTTCTATTTTAGAAGAACCCAAAGAAAATATTATTACAAACAAGTTTGCCAAACTAAGCCAGGAGCAAGTTAAAACTGATCATGATGGCTATGCAATGACAGAATTAACGTTCGGAAAATCGAAAGGTAATTATTATATACTTGTCGAGGCACAGGGAGAGAGTTTAATCTTTAAAGAGATTGCCTTACAGAAGAACTGGTTGCTTTTTCTTATATTTACTCTGTTTGGAGGACTCGGAATATTTATATTCGGATTAAATTATGGCAGCAAAGGGCTTATTCGTGCTGCTGGTGCAAAGATGCGCGATCTTCTATTTAATTTGACTAAGAATCGGTTTATGGCAGTACTCGTTGGAATAATTGTTACAGTCATCTTCGGTTCAAGCACGGCAAGTTCTATTCTGCTTGTAAGGTTTGCATCAAGTGGGATTATTCTGCTGGAACAGGCGCTTGGTGTGCTTATGGGTATTAATATAGGTACAACAATAACAGTTCAAATTCTTGCCTTTAAACTCCTGGATTATGCTATCTTAATTGTTGGCGTTGGATTTTTCTTAATGCATCTGTTTCCTAAACTTAGAAACATTGGCCAGGCAATATTCGGCTTAGGTCTTTTGTTTTTCTCATTAAGGTTAATGTCAATAGCTACTTCAAATCTTAGATATCTTCCTGATTTTAATGCTGCAATTGTTAGTCTTGCAAATTATCCGGTTTTGGGCATTATTATTGGTGCATTTCTTGCATTTCTATTACGTTCAAGTGCCGCAACAATTGGTATTGTATTGATCCTCTCATTTGATTCGCTCATAGAATTTCCCCAGGCGATTCCTCTAATATTGGGCGCAAATCTTGGGACTACATTATCCGCTCTTATTTCGGCGAATACAATTGAAGGCCGCAGGGTCGCGTTTGCCCATTTGCTATTCAATTCGATTGTAATTGCCATATTGTTTCCCCTGATAAAATTTATCCCGGCAGTTATGAATTTTATTGGTGGCGATATTCCACGTCAGATTGCTAATTTTCATTCATTCTTCAATATATTCACTGTAGTTATATTCCTGCCCTTGATATATCCTTTTGCCAAATTTTTGAAATCTATTGTAAAGGAGTCGAAAAACGAGCGTTTAAGGATGCATCGGCTTGATCCTGCATTCCTTTCTGCGCCGGCAATTGCCCTTGGCCAGGCAACCCGCGAAATTTTATATATGGCAGACATTACGATTAAAATGCTGGAGGATTCTATAAAAGTTTTTCAGCAGAGAGACAATGACTTAAGAAAAGAGATTATTAAAACGGATGATGATGTAGATGCTTTTGAAGAGACAATTACTCCATATCTCATAAAAATCAGTGAAGGAGAAATGAATAGCAAATTATCCAGTTTACACAGTGCCTTGCTTAATGCCGTGAATGAAATTGAAAATATCGGAGATGTTATTTCCAAGAATCTCATGACCTATGCCAAGAAGCAGATAGATACTGGTTTTGTCTTTTCAAAAGAGGGTTTTGCCCAAATCCAAAAATATCACGAGTTTGTCCTTACTACTTTAAGAACCAGCATTGATGCACTTACAACAAGGGATAAAATGTTAGCAAAAGAGGCAGCAAAGCGAAAAGAGCTTGGTTATAAGATGGCAAAGCAATTTAATGAATTTCATCTCGATAGATTAAGAAGGGGATTGAAAGAGAGCCTTGAAACGAGTACAATACATGTGGATTTAATAAGTGATTTTGAGAGGATTAACTTTCACGCCGCTGTAATAGGTGAAGGATTGTTATGAGACCGAGGAGGTATTTTCCATTAGCCATTATACTACTGGTTATTCTCGGAATCTTTCTGACTATTGGTATAGTAAACAGCCGACGGATTATGATGGATTTTATAAAGGAGGAGGCGCGTTCATTATTATCGATTGTTGCGTCGACCCAGGAAAACTCAATCTTTGCCGAAGGCAAATATGAGGATGAAATAATTGAGAAGTTAATCAATATCTGTAATTATCTTGAGACTGTAAATTTAAATAAGAATATTTTTGAAAAAATAAGACAGAGTTTTGATATTAATTCAATTGTACTCTTTGATACAACAACAAAAAAAATTATTGTTACTTCAGGTCATTCATTGGAGATTTTAGATAATATATTTAAAAGAAAAGAGGTGGTATTTTTTGAATACTTCACTATTGGTCATAAAAAGTATATGCGATTTCTCTATAGAATTAAGAACAGGGTCTATCAGATCGAAATATCTGCTGAGGAAATTCAACAATTCAGGCAGGAATTTGGAATAAATAAGATTATAAATCAAATATCAATGAATCCTATGGTAAAATATCTTGTATTACAGGATAAAAAAGGAATAATCTTTGCTACGCCCAATATTCATACCATCACGAGGATTGAAGATGATTCTACACTGATTAGCGTGAGTGAACAAAATATAGAAGCAAGTAGAATAGCAGAATTCGAAAATGAAAATATCCTTGAATTAATTCGTCCGTTTATTGTAGAGGGACAGGGTTTAGGTCTATTCAGAATAGGGATTAGTCTTGATAGTTATTATCGTCATGGAAGGGAGACAGAAAGACAACTAATACTTCTATTTGTAATTCTTTTCGTAACAGGATTTGTTTTCTTTTTCTTGTTTATGAAATATCAATCCTATGTTGGTTTAAAAGAACTTTTTGATAAAACCCTTGGTGCGCTCGAAGATGGCATACTGACAGTAAATAGTAAAGGTATAATTACCGGTGTAAATAAGATTTTTTCCAGCATGTCTTCTTATGAGGAAAAAATGCTTTTGAACCATAATTATTTTTCATTGTTTAAGGATGATTCGTTTGATGTAAATAAGGTTTTACAAGAAGGCGCGAAAATTGTTGACGAAAAATTTATATTTGGCAAGAATATTCAATATTCTACATATCCATTGCTTGATGAGAAGAATAGAATAAGCGGGGTTATTTCTGTACTTCGCGATGTAACGAAGATAAGGGAATTTGAAAGAGAGAGGGAAGAGGCAGAGAGGTTAAAGTTTTTGGGTAATCTTGTTGCCAATTTTGCCCATGAAATAAAAAATCCTTTAAACGGACTTTCAATTGCAACACAAAGGTTGATCAGGGAATTCCCTTCTGAGAACAAAGAATACATACGTCTGACAACGACCGTAAAAAAAGAGATTGAGTCGCTCAATAAAATACTGAATGACTTTTTAAGCCTTGCACGGCCAAGAATAAAAGAAGAGAATGAGTTCAATTTGTCTGTTTTAATCAAAGATACATTAGATATAATACGAGAACAGGCAAAACATAAAAAAATAATATTAAAAGAAAATATTAAAAGAGGTATTAAAATAATTGGGAATTCAGAGGATTTTAAGCGTGCAGTTTTAAATATTCTGCTTAATGCAATTGAGGCTTTGTCTTTAGTTTCCAAAAAGCAAAGAGACCTTGATATTGAGTTATTCCGGGAGAATAAAGAGATTATAATGGTAATATCAGATAATGGACCGGGTATGGATAAAGATGAGATAGACAAAATATTTACGCCATACTTTACGACAAAAAAAGGCGGTACAGGGCTCGGCCTTTATATTGCCCATAACATATTAAAAGAACACAAGGCAATAATTATAATACAAAGCAAAAAGGGTGTAGGAACATCATTTAGAATTGTTTTAAAACAATAAGGTCCCAGTGGTTTTTGGTCTCATGACTATGTTAAAAAAGAATGCTTACAACGGTGAGGTAAGGGAGATAGTAGGTGTTAGATCAAAGATGTCAAAGGTTGTTGACAAAGTATCGCAGATAAGTAAAATATTAAGGTGGTGGTCGCAATGTCGTATATATAGAAGATAGTTTACGGCATTGTATAGTTAATATAAAATGGAGGTTAAGATGAAAGAAAAATTCATCGCACTAACATTATCAAAAATTGCTAATCAAAGGCATGCACGTAAGTTCTTAGCTAAAGAATTGGATAACTTTATTTTTAAAGAAATAGTTGAGAATGATTCAGAAAATCTGAGGAGCATACAGGAGAAAAAGTATGAATTTTTGTCAGCAATACTCTATTCTTTTGTTAAAAATATGGATAAGGACTATATTTCAAAAAACGTAGTGAAAAAACTTATTGAAGTATTAATTGAAAATACTTTTCTAAATAAATCTAAAGGCTTTGATGCTGCTATTAAGAAATTTGAAAAGAAGTACAATATGACTCCTCCTTCTTTTATTGTTCTGTCCCCCACACAAGTGTGTAATCTTCAGTGTAAGGGCTGTTATGCCAGTTCAACATCATCTACAGCAGCTACCCTTTCTTATTCTGTTGTAGATAAAATAATAAGCGATGTCCATGATATTTTTGGGAGCAGATTTATTACTATTAGTGGTGGTGAACCATTTATGTATAAGAGCGAGGGTAAAACCTTGCTCGACATTTATGGAAAGTACAGTGATATGTTTTTTCTTATATATACTAATGGAACTACTATAACACCAGAAATTGCTAAGAGGTTAGAAAAACTTGGAAATGCAACGCCCGCTATTTCTGTAGAAGGTTTTGAAAAAGAAACAGATGCGAGAAGAGGAAATGGTATATATAAAAGAATTCTCAATACATTTAATAATTTGAGAGAAAGCGGTGTACCATTTGGTATTTCAGTTACAGCAACGAGTAAAAATGTAGATTTATTGCTCACAGATGAATTTTATGATTTTTACTTTGAGAAACAAGGTATTAATTATATGTGGCAGTTTCAGTTAATGCCAATTGGTAGAGCAAAAGATATTCTTAATTTAATGGTTGATCCGATAAAAAGAGTAAAGCTTTACAGAATGTGGGAAAAAATGCTAAAAGAGAAGAAATATTCCCTGGCAGATTTTTGGAATAGCGGAGTACTATCTAATGGTTGTATTGGATATGGTAGAAGTGGTGGATACATTTATATTGACTGGAATGGTAATATAACACCATGTGCGTTTGTTCCTTATTATGTTGATAATATCTATGACCTTTATAAGAATGGAAAAACACTGGCAGATGCGCTCTTCTCAGAGTTCATGAAAAATGGTCGCAAATGGCAGGATAAATATGGTTTTGAAAACTTGAAAAAGCCTATGAATTGGTTAATGCCTTGTTCTATTAGAGACCATTATGAAAATTTTAGAAAATCAATACTAACAGGGGAGGCAAAACCTGAAGATGAGAAAGCTGCAGAGATACTGGAATCTGATGATTATTATAATACCTTAAAAGATTACGATAAAAAATTAGAAGTGTTGACCGGGAAAATCTGGGAGGATGAATATTTGAAATAAAATAATTAGTAGTGTATAGGAGATTTTATTTTAACTTCGGTTAATAATAAGTATATGGATTTGCTGTACGTCGTCTAAATTTGCCTTAGATAACTTCATACCCCCGTAGATC